>ERZ791603.310-NODE-310-length-45580-cov-3.610456_pt1 | contig 45580 bp, 39 predicted proteins | sample MGYA00509966_ERZ791603 | MGnify/ENA primary metagenome ERZ791603 (study PRJEB30046, sample SAMN00791931) | human gut metagenome | study: EMG produced TPA metagenomics assembly of the A metagenome-wide association study of gut microbiota in type 2...
TGCTAATGCGAGTGTGCTTTCGACATTTGGAGCATTGAACCTGGAAAGTCAAATTCTATCTAAGAATTTTGATTATTTTGAGAATCATATAAGTATGATTCATAGGTCGGATAAAAGTTTGGCAGATAAGCTACAAACGGGTGATCCTGAAAAAGATAGAGTTTTAAAAAATTTGCTTTTGCGACTGCTGAATGATGTTGGGACCAATATTTGTGATTATGTTATAGAAGAAGCGAGTTTAAATATTTCAGAACTTATAGCAAATGGAGCTCCGGATATTGTGATTAAAGCTATGATGGAACAATATCCCTCAGGAGTAATTACCCATAAAAATTTACGGTTTATCCATTCTACAAAAGATGGGGAAAGTGGATTGGATTTTGATCTGGAATCTTTGGGAACAAAGAATATTATCAGATTATTGGTGGTTTTGTATGATGTGGTCGTCGGAGAGAAATCCACTTGTATTGATGAAATAGAGTATGGTATACATACTAAAGCACTTGCATTTATTCTGAAAATGTATTTAACCATAGCAGAGAATTGTCAGCTTATAGTTGCAACTCATGATCTTTCGTTACTTAATGCTGATTTCTTAAGGCGAGATGCTGTAAGACTCTTTGAAAAAGATGAGCATGGTTCAACCTGCGTCCGACGTAGAGATTATTTGCATAAAACAATAAGTTTTTATAAAACCTACGAAAAAGAAGTTTCCCCACAACTTGATGAACTAATGCGTAAAATAGAGATATTTATTAAGTATAAAGACGATATTATGGAATGATTTGTAAGAAGAGCCTAAATATAAGTTTTACTTGCCCCGTAAATGGGGCAATTTTTATTTTATAGTTGCGTCAATCAAACAGAAACAAATATTTAAGCGATTATGTATTAATGAGATCGTTCGTTTGGAGTGAATAAATAAAAAGATGATATTCTGTATGGTACTAATGGATCTTCCTAATATTCAAGAACTTCGGAGTGCTATCCCACATGGCATTACCATAATAAAAAATAAAGTATAGCTGGTTGAAATAGGCCATAGTTTTGAAATTAAATATAATTGACGACCTATTTGGATATTGCAATTCGTAGTGTTTAAGAAAGGCCGTAGTAAAAATCTGCGATAACGAAGCCAATAATTCAAAATATATATCCAGATCATCAACTAAATATGTTAACTTTGTAACAATATATTATGGCCAAATTAATGAAAAAAACAAAATCATATACATTCATAGACTTGTTTGCCGGGGCAGGAGGACTTTCTGAGGGCTTCATTAGAGCCGGATATACGCCAATTGCGCATATCGAGATGAATAAGGATGCCTGCAACACGCTGAAAACACGATCGGCATTTCATTATCTTCAGAAAAATGGAATGCTTTCGATCTATGAAGATTACCTCAGGCACAAGGAAGAAGGGACTGACGGGCGAAAACTCTGGGACCAGGTCCCTAAAAGCGTAATCAATACCACGATCTGCGCGACAATAGGGGAAAATACGATTGATGATATTTTCAAGAACGTGGACGAGCTCAAAGGCAAACGCAAGGTTGATATCATCATCGGTGGTCCTCCCTGTCAGGCCTATTCCGTCGCCGGCAGAGCTCGTATGGGCAAGGAGGTCGAGAATGATCCTCGAAATGAGCTGTACAAATACTACGTTCGATTTATCGAACACTATGATCCCGAGATGTTCGTATTCGAGAACGTATTGGGCTTGTTGACTGCCAAACGGGGAGAACCCTTTGCGGATCTCAAACGATTGGTTGACAAACTTGGCTATGATATGGACTGCAGGGTTCAGGTTGCCTCTCAACACGGAGTTCTGCAGAATCGACAGAGAGTCATTATCGTAGGCTGGAAACGCGCCGTAAAAGGGTCGAAAAGCCCGTACCATTATCCGGAACTGCCCGAGGAAAAATGTCCCTATCAGGTATTAAGAGATCTGTTCTCGGATCTGCCCACGCGAAAGGCAGGTGAAGGGAAATTCTGCGAAGCCGTTTCGTACGTCAAGCCCTTATCCGAAATGCCGTACCTGGACCAGTCCGGGATACGCGGCGAACTTGATTTTACAACCCAGCATGTAGCCAGGCCGACTAACGAGAACGATCGTAAAATATACAAAATAGCCGTCGAGAGGTGGTTGAATGAGCACCACCGACTGAACTATGCACAACTGCCGGCCGAACTGCAGACTCATCGAAACAAGGAGACCTTTCTCAACCGCTTCAATGTCGTCGATCCTTACGGATGCAGTCACACTGTAGTTGCACACATTGCCATGGACGGTCATTACTATATCTATCCGACATTAAAGCCGACATTGGAAACGGTACGCTCCATTACGGTTCGGGAGGCGGCCCGTCTTCAGTCCTTTCCGGACGATTACTATTTCGAAGGGAGCCGGACATCTGCCTTTAAACAGATTGGCAATGCCGTACCGGTGGTACTCGCCCAAAGAATTGCGGAGGCCATCAAAAAAATGTTGTAGAATTTCTCAGACTTACTTCAACCAGACAATAAAACCTGCCTGCAACCATGGACTTCTCCTCTCTGAAAACCGCATCAGCCATTCCGGGGGCCGCAGCGATGATCGAAACATTTCGAGCCATCGGCTACAGTCTGGAAACGGCAGTTGCCGATATTGTGGACAACTCGATATCGGCATCGGCCAAAAACGTATGGATTAACCGGATCTGGAAAGGAGGTGATTCCATTATAACAATCAGGGACGATGGACACGGCATGTCCGGAGACGAGATTATTCAGGCCATGCGGCCCGGAGCACAGAATCCGCTGATAGAACGGTCGGCAACGGACTTGGGACGTTTCGGTCTCGGCCTGAAAACCGCCTCCTTTTCACAATGTCGGACACTGACCGTCATGAGTAAGATTCAGGGACAGTCTCCCGAATTCTGGACATGGAGTCTGGACCACGTTGCTCAATGTGACAGATGGGAACTGATCCATTGGCTACCGGAAGGTTTCGAGCATGAACTGGACGACCTGGCGTCCGGTACCATCGTTATCTGGACGAATCCGGACCGGATTATACCGGCTACGACAAAAGCCGAGAACGATAATGCCAAACGGAAGTTTTCGGAGGCATTCGACAGGGTCAAGAAGCATCTTTCAATGACCTTTCACCGGTTCCTGGAGGCCAAATCCGTCGCAATACATTGGGGCGGGCATGAAATTGACCCGTGGAATCCCTTCTGCCCAAAGGAGAGCAAGGTTCAGATCATGCCGTCCGAACAAATCGGAGAACAGGTAACCGTAAAGGGATATATCCTGCCCCACAAGAACAACTTTTCTTCGGAGACCGCATACAGACAGGCCGAAGGCATCTTCGGATTCTCCGCACACCAGGGATTTTATGTCTATCGCGGAGACCGTCTGCTGCTGGCCGGAGACTGGCTGGGACTGTTTCGCAAGGAAGAGGCCTACAAACTGGTTAGAATACAAATCAATCTGCCCAACAGCGTGGATTCCGACTGGCAGATAGACATCAGAAAAGCCAAAGCGGCGCCCCCCGTCGGATGCAGGCAGCAGCTTGAATCCTATGCCAGACAGGCCTGCAACAAAGGATCCGAGGTTTACAGACACCGCGGACGTATCCTCAGGCAGCGGGCCGGGCAGGAATTTCAAAGTCTTTGGCTGGAAAAGAAAAAGGACAACAAATGGTCTTTCGTCGTCAATCGGGAACATGCGCTTGTCCGTAATATTCGAGAGCTTGCCAAAGAGAACCCGGACCAGGCTATTGACATGCTGCTGAAATTCGTGGAGGAATCCATACCCGCCAAAACCATCTATGTGCGGGAGGCCAACGATGACGACAGCCAGAAACAACCCTATTCGGACATGAATCCCGGGTTGCTCCGCACAATGATAAAACAAATACATGAAAGGCAATTGGATCAGGGATTGACTCCTGAACAGTCAAGACTGGCACTGAAACAAATGGAGCCTTTCAACGAATACGAAGACCTGATAGACGAACTGCAATGAATGAACTGAACGAAAAGGCCATCAACATGTGCCAGGTCATGATTGGATTCAAGCCCGGAGTAAGTGACGGCGATATAGATACAGCTATTTCCACCGTCACAAGCCTGCCCATGTTTGCCGGGTTGAACAAAATAGAGCTGAAGAAAAGCCTGTTGTCCATCTATAACGTAAAGGTGGATACCTACCAGATTCTGGAAGGACGTGATGCCCGCATTCCATGGTTGAAGGAATTCAAGGCTGAATGTCGTTCGGAATGGCTGTTCTGGACCCGGTACAAGAAATACCTGGCCGAACAGAAGCATTTTGCCCCCGAGGTTATCTTCCAATTGGATGATCTGACCGACCGTATTCTGGACAAGCTGTTCAATCCACAGCGCAGCGACGTCATCATCAACAAGAAAGGACTTGTCGTCGGACAGGTACAGTCCGGCAAAACAGCCAACTATACGGGGCTGATCTGCAAGGCCGCCGATGCCGGATTCAACCTGATCATCATTCTGGCCGGCATACACAACAATTTAAGAAGTCAGACACAGACCCGCATAGACGAAGGTTTTCTGGGATTCGACACGCAAAATACCAGAGCCTACAACATGAACCAAACCATACGTATCGGAGTAGGTCTGATTCCCGGTTTTGACAAAGCCATCGCAAACTCCTACACAACCAGCACCGAACGGGGCGACTTCACAAAGCAGGCGGCAAATACGGCCGGTTTCAACTTCAACAATCCTCAGCCGATCATTCTCGTGATCAAAAAAAACGTTTCCGTACTCAAGCGGCTGTACAGTTGGTTGAAATCACAGTCCACCCACGATGTCATAGCCAACAAGTCCCTGCTGCTTGTCGATGACGAAGCGGACAATGCTTCCATAAATACCAGTCGGGCCGGTGACGACCCGACCGCCATAAACGGAAATATCTGCAAGATCATCAAGCTGTTCAATCGGTCTGCTTATGTCGGCTATACGGCGACCCCATTTGCCAACATCTTTATTCCTCTCAACAAGGACGATCTTTTCCCCAAGGATTTCATCATCAACCTTCCGGCTCCGGACAACTACGTCGGTCCCGAAAAGGTCTTCGGCACTTCGGCTAATCCCGATGAGGACGATGATCTTCTGCCCATTGTTTTCCCGGTTACGGACAGCGACACCTTTGTGCCCGCAGGTCACAAGAGAGACGATCCGAAACCGACGATAGATGATATTCCGGAATCGTTGAGAACAGCCATCAAGTGTTTTATCGTTACCTGTGCCATTCGAATTGCCCGTGGTCAGGAGAACAAACACAACTCCATGCTGATTCACGTCTCCCGTTTTCAGGCATGGCAGAATCATCTCAAGGAGATTATTGACCGTCTGTTCAAATACTACAAGAGCGAAATAGAGGCGAATGATCCAACCATGCTAGAAGAGCTCCGGCAGATTTTCGAGGAAGACACTCCCGATTACCGTTCATACCGTACCATTACCGGAGAAATCATCGAGTCACCGGTTCTTTCCCGTATCGACAACAAAATACGGAGCCACACATGGGAGGAGATCAGGCCTCTGCTCTATCGGGCTGTACAGAAGATAGAAGTCAAGTCCATCAACGGAACCTCTGGAGACAGTTTGACCTATTACGATAACGAAAAAAACGGCATTTCGGTCATTGCCATTGGCGGAGACAAGCTGTCTCGCGGACTTACGCTCGAGGGGCTGTCCGTGAGCTATTTTCTGCGTGCGTCGAAAATGTACGACACACTGATGCAGATGGGACGATGGTTCGGATATCGCCCCGGTTATGTGGATCTTTGCCGGCTCTTCACCAGCAACGAGCTGAACGAATGGTACCGCCACATAACGCTTGCCAGTGACGAACTTCGAGAAGAGTTCAGATATCTGGCCGAATCTGGCGGAACGCCGGAGAACTATGCCCTGAAGGTTCGCACGCATCCAGGACAGTTGCAGATAACGTCCATATCCAAGATGCGTCACACGAAGAACATTCAAGTCTCGTGGGCCGGTCGTCTGGTAGAGACCTACCAGCTGCTCCGGGATCCGGCCTCCAAACGGAACAATCTGGCGGCAACGGACAGTCTGCTTTCAGAACTCGGAACTCCAGACAGAATCAAAAACGATTATCTGTGGACCGGCATATCTTCCGATACCGTCTGCGACTACCTGTCCCGGTTCCAACTGCCGGAGTCCCTGACCAAGGTCAATCTCGACCTCATATGCGACTATATCCGGGAACTGAACGATGTGGGAGAACTTGTTTCATGGGACATAGCACTGATGAGCAAGAATGCAGATGGCAACACATGCGTCCATACCTTTTCGAACGGCGTATTGGCAGGATGCTTCATCCGTCGGCAGGCACAGGATGCACAAAATGCCGGGACATACTATATCCGCAAGAACCATATCGTGGGTAATCCGACCGATGAATTCATTGACCTTCCTGACGACATGCTGTCGAAAGCTCTTGATGAGACCAGAGGCCGGAAGACCCGGGCTAAAGAAGAGTGGAAACACGAATATCCTTCACCGCAGCTCGTCAGACAGGAGTTCCGCTCCAAACAGACTCCCCTGCTCATGATTTATCCGCTGAATCCGGAATATTCCAACATGTCTGGAGTAAAGGATGCTGTCTCCTATACGAAAGACGACGAGCCGTTCATCGGATTTGCCATCGCATTTCCGCACAGTGACACCGACAAGGCCATCTCCTATGTAGCCAACCAGGTAGCCGACTTTGCAATTACCGAGGAGAACTTCGACAGCACCAACGACAACACTTATGATGAACAATAACTCGATAACGGACATATGGAACAATCTGGCCTCGGCAGAGGAAGCCGGACTCACCAAACGCAGAATTCCGGTTGAGTCTCCCTTGTACGTATACGGGACATACCGATATCCGGACAACCTGTACGGTATCGCTTTCTCATATGACAGTAGGCTGACCATTCCGGTTGACCAGTTCAAAAGTCTGAAGGAACTTGGAATCCTGCAAATGCCGGACACGAGTTTCGAGCACAGAAACCTGCTGCTGATACAACTGCATCACACGGACTGTCTCGGCGTGTTCTCCACCTTGTGCTCGGATTTGACAAGTGCCGTAACCCGTGAATCCTCCGAAAAGTCCGCACTTCGCATTGTCCTGAATCAACTTGAAAAGTGGAGAACTCTTTTCGATCGAGGCCTTGCGGCCGGGCTTTCTCCGTCCGAACAACAAGGTTTGTATGGCGAGCTTCATCTGTTGTCTCGCATGATACGTCGAAATACCTCCGACATGACGGAAACGGTCGGATATTGGGTCGGATGCGACAAGGCCATGAGGGACTTTCAGGGTGAGGACTGGGCCATCGAGGTAAAGACAACCGCAACCAACGGCTCGGATCGACTTACGATAAACGGGGAACGCCAACTGGATGATGCGTTGCTTAACCGGCTTTTCCTATATCATCTTTCCGTAGAAGTATCCCGGAAAAACGGTCAGACCCTGAACCGGGCAATCGAAGACTTGCGAAAAGCATTGGCGACTGACACGATTGCGCTGCACCGGTTCAATACCGGGCTGACTCATGCGGGATATTTCGATGAACACGCGCCCATGTACCAGGATCGCTGCTACAAGATTCGCTGGGAGCAGGCCTATCGCATATCTGGGGATTTCCCCCGTATCATGGAACGGGATCTGCGCAATGGAATCAGCAACGTCACATACACAATCAACACGTCCGCTTGCGAGGAATACGCAGTGACTGACACGGATCTCTTCAAATCGACAGTTGATCATGAAAGAAATTGAAAAATTCTACCAGTCCCTTATGCAGGACGTTGTCGCCATGCAGTCGGGTGATGAAGATGGAAATACCCAGGAACAGATATTTACCCGAATCTGTCTGGACATGCTGTCCGATGCAGCCGAAACGGAGAACGTATCGGTTGCCTACGACGAACGCGATCTGAAGAAAAAGGGCCAACACAAAATAAACGGATATGCGATTTCGGACAACTACGAAACCGTGGATCTGTTCATCACCCTTTATGCCAACACCACGGAGATCCGTACGATTCCCAAGAGCGAGGTTGATACGGCTTCAAAGATGATTACGAACTTTTTCCGCCGGGCCGTATACAACGATTATGTCAATGAGATTGCAGAATCTTCCGAAATCTTTGAATTCGCCAATACGCTGGCCAATTATGCCGAACTGCGCGAAAATCTGATTCGCGTAAATGCCTTCATCCTGACAAACGGCACATACAAGGGTGAACTGCCAGCCAGCCAAGTCATCTGCGGATACAACGTCTACTATAAGGTTATAGACGTGGAGTATCTTTACAAGATTTCCGAACAGGCCGGAGTTCCCATAGAACTGGATTTTGAGAATCTTGACGGACACAAATATGAAATTCCATGTCTTGCCGCCAATCTGAGCAATCCCGATTACGAAGCATACGTTGCCATTATATCCGGAGAATGTCTGGCCAAACTTTATGAATGCTACGGATCCCGTCTGCTGGAACAGAACGTGCGTTCGTTTCTTCAGTTCACGGGAAAGATCAACAAGGGCATAAGGGAAACCATCAAGAGTGAACCTCACATGTTCCTGGCCTACAACAACGGTATCGCGGCAACAGCCGATCACATCGAACTGGATGAGACAAGGCATTTCATCAGACATATCAGCAACCTCCAGATTGTAAATGGCGGTCAGACTACGGCCTCCATCTACAATACGGCCAAAAAGGACAAGGCCGACATTTCAGATATTCTTGTTCAGGTAAAGCTGTCCGTCATCAAGGACAAGGATCAATATGCGGAAATAGTTTCACGCATATCACGCTATGCCAATACTCAGAACAAAGTCAATGATGCCGACTTCTCGGCCAACAATCCGGCTCTTGTAGAAATCGAGCGCATCTCAAGATACATATTTGCACCCGCGACTCCGACCAACAATCTGCAAACGGCATGGTTCTTTGAACGTGCTCGCGGACAATACAAGACTCTGCGGGCCAAGGAAGGATTCACGAAATCACGGCAAAAGGCCTTTGATCTGAAATATCCCAAGAAGCAGGTCGTTACAAAAGTAGAACTTGCCAAATGTGTTAATGCATGGCAGGAAACGTACAATGGCAGAAATCTGGCTATCGGGCCTCACATCGTGGTACGAGGAAATGAAAAGAACTATGCCCGTTTCATAAACTACAATCTCCCGGACGTCAAACATATCGACGTTGCATGGTTTGAGGACACGATCGCCAAGGCCATTCTCTTCAAGGCTGCCGACAAACGATACGGTACCAAACTCACGGGAGATCATATCGGTGAATTGAAACAGGTTGTCGTTCCATATACATTGTCTCTTCTGAATATCATTACCGAGGGACGACTGGATTTGTATCGAATCTGGAAAAACCAGGCGATATCGTCAGCCTTGTCGGATTTCATATACGATCTGATGAAGCAGGTTAACGAATTTATTCTCAAAGAATCTCCCGTCTCGCACTATATCGAATGGGCCAAAAAGGAAGAGTGCTGGTTAAAAGTCCGCTCAAATGAATGGGCTTACAATCTCGATGAGATTCGTCAGGATTTTATTGATGAGAAGAATCCTCCCAAACGCAACCACAAAAGCGATGTTGGCGACGAAGAGTCGGACAGACGGCACAAGGAAGGTATCATACGGGCAATCCCGTTCTCTCTTTGGAAAAAGATAGAGACGTGGGGGCGCGACACGGGGATGTTGCAGCCGACCCTGACCTCCCTGGCCAGCGATATTGCATATAAAATCAAGAACAACCGAAAGCTGAACGACAGCGACATCTCCAGAGGATATCTGATTTACGAGAATGTCTGGCAACACAATCCGGAACTTCTTGAGGAAGCCGACAGTCTGGCCGAGCAGGATCGTGCAAAAGCAGCCGAGACCTCCGATACAATTTCTCCGGCAAACGGTCAAGACGAGATTACATTGGAACTGATACAGGCCATGGTAGAATGGGACAACCGTCGACGAATTCTTGAAGACTGGAAATGGAAAGCCATGAAGGATGTCGCTGATGGAATGAAACCGTTAACTGACAGGATGAAGTATGCCTTCTACTTCAACCTGCAGAAGCTCAAGAAGGCTGGGTTTCCCAATTGATACGCACCATGGATATCTGGAGCCGAGAAAAAAGATCCGAGGTCATGTCTCAGATCAAAAACAAGGATACGAAGCCGGAAGTTACGCTTCGCAAGGCCCTTTTTGCCCGAGGATTTCGCTATCGTGTCAATGTCAAGACTCTTCCCGGGAAACCAGACATCGTTCTGCCTCGATACAAGACGGTCATTTTCGTTCATGGATGTTTCTGGCATGGACATCCCGGATGCAAATATGCATACACGCCTAAGAGCAATACAGAATTTTGGGTTAACAAGATATCAGGCAACCAAGAACGGGATGCAGTCGTAAAACGCGAACTTGAAGAATTCGGCTGGAAAGTAATTATCGTTTGGGAATGCGAGATCAGACACGGGAAGGATTTTGCGGGCTTGATAGACCGGGTATCAGTGGATGTCCTTACACAATAGCGCTTGGAGAAATTTTATTAAGAATATTTTATCAGGTAATGTGAAGAAGAGAACCTAGACGATAAGAGTCGTCCAGGTTCTTCAAAATTTATTTCCTATGCTTGGTTGGGCCAACTTTGACCTTTTCAATAACAGTTGTGCTCGGATGCGTTTTAGCATAGGAGATGGGAACAAATTGTCCTGTTTTAGCACTTCTGCCTTTGTCTATTGTTTTTGACATGGTTAAGACGTTTTGTGGTTAATATTATACGGTGACCTCCCGATTCCGCTACGGTGCACTTAGGTGTTACATACCAATTCCCTTTGCCTACCTTGTGTGCGACTCAGGACAGCAATAGAAACATCCATCTACGTTATAGTAGTGTTTCTTTGCTTCTCTTATCGCCTCACTACTATTTGAGAATATTCCCAAGAAGAGTCGATTTTCCTCCGAAGGCAAATACCGACAACCTAACTTATGCACTTCATGCTCTCCCGTAGGTTGGGCAACTTTGTTCACATAGTAGAAATTATTCATATTTGAAATGTCAACTCTCTGGTCCTTTGGCCAGGGTCTTAATTTCGAGTTGACAATGCAAAGCTACGATGTTTTTCCGATTTACACAAGTGTTTGCGTTCAAAAAACACGGAAAATGTGTTTTTGATATTTGTATTTTTGTTTGAGTTGTGTTTTTGCGTGCATAATATGGCGTATGCCTCTCTCGTTTGCGCCTTAAATTTACCAGATTTATAAAGTAAAGCCCTAAAATGAAAACAAGAGCTAAACAAGTGCAAATAAAACCGCTTATTTACAATTGATTATAGTGTACTTGATGTTTTCAGTTGTTTTCTTTCTTTTCAGTTGATTGGTTCTTTTTCGGTACAATTTTGTTTCTCGTTTGTTTCTCAATATCGACCTTTATTCATATCTTTGCAACAGAAACAAAATTATGAAGGGATCGATATGCCACGAGTAAAGAAGCCTACAAAAGTAAAAGAGCCTGTCCGCCTTCGGACAAAGAAGCTGGCAGATGGAAGCCAAAGTCTGTATCTTGATATATACCGTTTCGGAAAACGAACATACGAATATCTTAAGTTGTATCTCATTCCGGAAACGGATAACAATGCCCGTCGGCAGAATCAGGCGACTATGAATGCCGCCAATGCCATCAAGTCCAAACGTATTATCGAGCTGACCAACGGCGAGGCCGGTATAGAAACCAAAGAGAGAGTTTACCTGCTTGACTGGATGAATACCTATAAGGAGAACCAGGCCAAGCGTGGCAAAAAGGACGGTTATCAAATTGACATCACTATACGCATCTTGAAGGATTATGCGGGAGAACGTATGTTGATGGATCAAATAGACAAGACATTCTGCCAGAATTATCTTGACTACCTTCAGTCCGAATACCGTTCCAGAGGCAAACGAGTGTCGAATTACACACTGCATACTTATTACCGGGTATTGAACGGAGCCTTGAATGCGGCTGTCAGGGCCGAGATCATCAAGTCCAATCCTTTCACGAAAATCAGCAAGTCGGAAAAGATCCGTCTGCCTGAAAGCAAACGGTCATACATGACCATTGAAGAGGTGCGTGCATTGATCGCAACCCCGATGAAAAATGAATCCGTGAAAGGTGCCTATCTGTTCTCTTGTTTCTGCGGTCTGCGAATCAGTGATATAATCAAGTTGCAATGGAAAGATGTATTCGTTGATCGTGGACAATACCGTCTGTCGGTTTCAATGCAGAAAACCAAGGAACCGATTTATCTTCCGCTTTCCCCGGAAGCGTTGAAGTGGATGCCTGCGCGTGGAGACAAAACTCCTGATGACCATGTGTTTGACCTGCCGTCCCCAGCAATGGTCAATATTCTTATCAAACCATGGGCAAAAGCGGCGGGAATAAACAAGCGTTTTACATTCCATACGGCGCGGCACACGTTCGCGACGATGATGCTGACACTCGGAGCAGACTTATATACGACATCCAAGCTGCTCGGCCATGCTGACGTGAAAATGACACAGGTGTACGCCAAAATCATCAACCAGAAAAAGGATGATGCGGTCAACCTGGTCAACGGATTGTTTGAGTGACCAATGATATACCATATCATGTCAAATTTACAAGTAGATATTTTAAGGGCGTCATCGATTGCAGATACAATCGAAAAACGATACCTTTATGATGATATATTATTATAAACCAATAAAATGTAAATCGACATGACAAGAGCTGACAAAGGCCTTCTCTCTTTTTGAGGGGAGCAAACACCCGCATCACATTGAATCGGCACAGGACGTGGCGGAAGAACTTTTCGCCCTGCTTACCGAAGCAAAAACAGTTTATCTCCAGGAGGTCAAAATCCACGGCAAACAGTATCGCCGTTATGTGGAGGATTTTGTGAACAGTCACCGGTATATTGACTGCGATAACGCGGTCTGTCGGAACTGCCACGAAATGAACATCCACATCGTCAAGGGACTGCTGACCGACTGCCCCTACCTTATCCAACCGCTTTTTTCCGCCCCGAGCCTCTCTTTCGAGGAGTGCATGGAACTAAAGCGGAAGTATGACACATCGGAACTGGCATCTTCCGATTGTAATCCGGCAAAGTTTTCATTTCTTTCTTTTGACTGCAGTCTTTCGCGCAAACAACTGGCCGGTATCGTTTCTTGCGCCAATACTTATCATCTGTTCTGTTCTCCCGTAACTATTGACGACATGGAATCTCTCTTCTCCTGCAAGATAGGTTTCTGTCTTCGGGTGAACAGCGTGCGCCGTGTGGCTATCCTGTTCGATGCCCTTCTTGAGAATTCATTCATTCAGCCTTACTGGCAATCAGTCCTCGAAAGAGGGCGTTTCCTGCAATCCAAGGACGGCTCGCACTTCATATCCGCAACGAGCATATCCACCACGCTTTCGTTGGTCAGGAACAAAATGACTTCAACCGCTTACAATATCAGAAAGTTTGTAAGCCAACTGAAGGAATGAAAGGAAGTGCTAAGAAGTCAACCATGTGAAAAGCAAAAGTATGATAACTGATATGCTACCAAACCGGTATCATACTGTCATCCAATGCTTTTAGATATTCACACTCTACCTTTGCCTCTGTATACAACGCGTTACAAACAGAGGTGCATCTCTTATTGTCTAATTTAATCACGAATAATATGTCCAACAGATTGACATTCATGGAAAGGTTGAGCGAACGGCTCACGGCCCTTGAAGCGATTATCCGGAAATTGGAACCGGTCGAGAGCTTTCTGGAACGGGTGGAATTGCTGGAAAAGAACATTTACGCGACCAAAAAGGTCTTTACTTTTTCGGAAGCCTGCATGTACATCGGGGTATCAGAAAGTATGCTGTATAAACTTACGGCCAACAAGGAGATTCCTCACTACAAGCCTCGCGGCAAGATGATCTACTTTGCCAAGGAGGAACTGGACGAATGGCTCCTGCAGAATCATGAACTTGCCGTCGATGATGCCACGCGGATGGCACACGAGGCGGCAGCAGTACAACCCTTCTTAAACGAGAAACGCCATGGAAAACGAAAGAAGAACTGACCAGAAGACGGGAATGGGATTGGAAGAGACCCGTCTGTCAGATATTCTTTCAGCTTCCCAAATCAAGGCGACGGATACATACGAGACCCCGCCGCAAATTATCTGGATTGACAATTCGACCATAGCGACTCTCGGCAATTTCAGTGCATCGACCGGCAAGGCAAAATCCAAGAAGACATTCAATGTCTCCGCCCTTGTCGCCGCTTCCCTGGCAGGTAAGCAGGTGCTGAACTACCGGGCGCATCTGCCGGAAGGCAAACGCCGGATCCTGTATGTCGATACCGAGCAGAGCCGCTATCATTGTCACACGGTGCTGGAACGTATTCTGCGTCTGGCCGGGCTTCCTACCACAGCAGACAGCGAGAACCTTGATTTCATCTGCCTGCGGGAGTATTCTCCGACAGTCCGTATAAGTGTGATAGACTATGCCCTTCGTCAGGGTAAAGGTTACGGGCTGGTTATCATTGACGGTATCCGCGACCTTATGCTGGACATCAACAGCACCAGCGAATCGGTGGAGGTAATCAACAAAATGATGGAATGGTCCTCTCGTTACGACCTGCATATCCATTGCGTGCTGCACCTGAACAAAGGGGACAACAATGTACGAGGCCATATCGGTACGGAGATGAGCAACAAGGCGGAAACAGTACTGGTCATCAGCAAATGCAACGAGAATCCGTCTGTCAGTGAAGTCCATGCCCTGCATATCCGGGAAAAGGAGTTCAAACCCTTCGCGTTCACCGTGGACGACAACGGGCTCCCGGTCATCGCCGAAGGGCACACGTTCGGTGACACCCCGAAGCCCAGGCAACGGACAAGCTTTACGGAGCTGAGCATCGAGCAGCACCGGGAAGCCCTTTCCGCTGCCTTTGACGGCAAACCCATCAGGGGCTTTGAGAATGTACTGCAACGTCTGATCGCCTCTTATGAAAACATAGGCTTCAAACGTGGCCGCAGTGTCATGATAAAACTGCTGCAGTACCTGACGGACAACCTTAAACTTGTTGTCAAGCAGGACAAGCTGTTCTACTATGACATGACCCCCGCGGAAGCAAGGCTTTTTGATGAAGAATGAAGCCGGGCGCGGGCATATATATTTCAGTTTACTTTAGTATGTATATATATAGGGAATAAAACTAAACTAAACCATTTCCGTGTGAACAAGTGAAAGAAAACAGCCATGACTATAGAAGAAGCAAAACAGGTACGCATAGTGGACTTTCTGGCGCAGCTCGGCCACCATGCGCAATACGTTAAATCGGATCAGTACTGGTATCTCTCGCCGTTAAGGGATGAGCAGTCGCCGTCGTTCAAGGTCAATGACCGGTTGAACGAATGGTATGATTTTGGGGCGGCCACCGGAGGCGACCTCGTGGAATTGGGTAAATACCTTTACCAGACTGAAAGTGTAAGCGAGGTACTGGCATACATCGGGCGGCATTCCAGCGATATGCCTTTGCCGAAAGTCCGTTTCCAGGCTCTTCCGCCCCGTCCCGTGGAATCGGATATGAAAAATCTGATTGTCGTCCCGTTACGGCATCACGCGTTATACTCTTACCTTCAGTCCCGGAAAATAGATGCTGACATAGGACGTATGTTCTGCAAGGAAATCCATTATGAATTGCGTGACCGGCATTATTTTGCCCTCGCGTTCGGTAATGTTTCGGGCGGATATGAAATGCGCAACGCCTATTATAAAGGATGTATCAAGAACAAGGACATCTCCCTGATCGGACATCAGTGCGGAGAGATACAGGAACGGGTCTGCGTGTTCGAGGGGTTCATGGACTTTCTGTCTTACCTGACATTGAAGCAGTCATGCAACTGGACCATTTGTATAGACCAGCCTTGCGACTACCTTGTCATGAACTCCGTAAACAACCTGAAAAAGGCATTGATGTACCTGCAGAGATACCTGCATATACATTGTTATCTCGACAACGACCTTGCCGGGCAAAAGACCGTGGAAACCATAGCCGGACTATACGGCGAACGGGTCAGCAACGAAGCTGTCCGATATAGCGAATACAAGGATCTGAATGATTGCTTGCGAGGCAAGAAACGCTGACCTAAAAAAAAGCGAATCTGCCAATGGAAGCCCTCCTGAACGGAGGGCTTTTTTTATGCCCTGACTTCTTCATTTTTCCCGTTCATTAAGGCGATATAGTACGATTTTATAGTACGATTTTCAAAATCGATATAAATCTTGTAAAGAAAACATCCGTTTAATACACAATTATTTCGTAGTTCGAAATTCTCCTTTTTTATTTGTGAAATCAAACTAATACAAAATTCAATATCCATACTAAAAGATATGAGATCATATTTCATTTTTGCCATTGTTCTGACGGTCGCGTACCTCATTTATTACGCGGTCATCATTATGCAGGATCTCTATGGAAAAAGGAGAACCGGCAAGACAGAGGAGGAAGTTTTCGACCTCGGCACACTGGAGGACGAAGAGAGTGTTGCCGTGAGCGAGAGTGAAACCGGGTTCCGTGTCGGCAACGAGCAATACGATACTGAAACAGCATCAGGCGGCGATTCTGCCACCGACCAGAAGCCGGCGGACAAAAAGCCGGAGACAAAGGAGACCCCGGAAGAAAGACTGGAGCGTCTCAAAGCCAAGGCGGAGGAAAAGATGGAGGAAACCACGCCCTACCTGTCTGATGGCTTCAGTGCAGATGAAATGTACAAGGCGATGCTTTCCAGGGGCAAACTGGAAAATCGTCCGGAGATGGCCTGGAAACCAATTAAAGACAAATTGTAGCATGTCGATTAAGCAAAAGATAGTATGCCTGTTAATTCTTGTACCCTATGCGGCTTTCGCCAAGAGCGGCAGCGTGAACTACAGCTGGGGAGCGGATGCGCTGGCCACGATGCACGACTTCGTGGTCACGATGATGCTGTATGTGCCCAAAGTGCTGTATAAGGCTGAATGCTGGAGAACAAAATCAAAGACATTTCACAATAAAATTAACTGTTTTTCAACGATATATGAGCAAAACGAGATTTATAATTTATCCTAACGGAAATGCACTTTCCGCAACTTTTTTGGGAACAATTTTGGGCACATTTCCTAAATTTGCGAGAAACAAATGTGCCCAAGCACTAAAAAACGAGTATATGAAAGCAAGCATTTATCTAAGGAAAACGAAGAAAGGAACGGATGATACGACCTTGTGTATCCGCATCCGGCAAGGGAAGTCCGATTTGAGGGCTGTAACACCCTTGACCGTTATCACCCAATTCTGGGATTGCAGGAAGCAATGTTACAAAGCCAACACTCCCGTTACCACCATCGGGAAAGACGAAAGGGTGTCATTCAACAAAAAAGTAGGCAGGCTGCTTGCGTTTGTGGAGGAAAACATACAGGAGGGAGCGGATGCCGATGCCTTGAAAGAGGCCATCGCCCGTTTCTTTGCCGCACCCGAAAAACAGGAGGCCATGCCAATACCAAATACATCCCATGCAACAGTCATGGAACGGATGACCGTCCTTGAGGGATTTCGCCGCTATCTTACGGAAAACGATTTCAGCAGCCGCCACATATCGGAAACCCGGTGCATCGAGCGTAAAATCAAACGCTACATCGAATGGCAAAGGCAGATGAACGGAATGGAGGGGTACGAAATGTTTCTTGACGACTTAGACCCGGCTGTGTTGTCGGACTTCCGAGAATTTGCAGCCAACGAACATTTGTATTTCCGAGAGTTTCCCGACTTCTACGCACCGTTCAAGGTACGGGCGTGCTGCATGAACGAGATTTCGCCGAACACCCTTACCGCACTCATGGCACGTTTCACATTCGTGCTGAACTGGTGCGTAAAGCACGGCTACATGACCAACGAGAGCTACAGGAGCTTCGATCACGGGGTACTGGTATATGGCTCTCCCTACTATCTGACCATTGAAGAACGGGACACCGTTTATAATGCCGACCTCACGGGCTGGCCGAAACAGCTTATAGACCATCGGGACAAATTCATGTTCCAATGCCTTGTGGGGTGTCGGTACGGCGATTTGCAGCGGCTCACGAAAGACAACATCGTGGACGGTTTCTTGGAATACTATCCGCAGAAAAGCCTGCGCAATGGCAAAGGCAGTGTAGTCCGCGTTCCGCTCAACGAAAAGGCAAAGGCGATACTCGTAAGGCAAAAGACGGACGGCAACAGGCTTTTCCCGAAGCATTGCCGCCAGTCATACAACTCGGACATCAGGCTGCTGCTGCAACTGCTGGACATCAACCGCATGGTGACAGTGCTGAACAGGCATACCCATGAAACCGAACAGCACCCATTGTACGAACTTGCAACAAGCCATCTGGCAAGGCGCACGTTCATCGGCAACCTCTACAAGAAAGTGAAAGACCAGGAACTTGTGGCTTCACTGACAGGTCACAGCCCCGGCAGCAAGGCTTTCGCACGGTACAGGACGATAGACGAGGACATGAAGAAAGAAGTCATTGACAAGATAAACTGACCATGCGGAAAGAACAACTTGTAGAATCCATCCGGCAGCGTGACCCTCTTATGGCCGAAGCTGTGGACGGCATGATAGACTATGTTACGGAAAAATATCCGGCTGCATATCCAAGCAGGGAACAGACGGAAGCGGTGAACGCCTACCTGAAATCCGTCCATGCGGACGGTGACGGGAGCATGAGCGAACGGAACTGCGAGCACAGGCGCATCGCTTCTATGAAAATTACGATGAACTGCATCCCGGCACTCGGTCATGCGGAGCTTGACAGGCTCCAGTCCGTCTTAGACCGAATCGCATACGACAAGGAATATTACATGCCGGAAAGAGACTGCGGCTTTCACCGCTGAACATTAAAAACGACCTACGACATGAGAGCAAGCGCATTCATACGAAAGACAGCCATAAGGGGCAGCAACGCCAAGGCAAGGGTCTATTTCCGTGTCCGTGACGCAGGATGCGACATCAAGGCTGCAAGCGAACTGGACATCAACCCCGGCTATTGGGATTCCAAGAGGCAGGGCTACAAGCCGCGTGTTTCACTGATTAGCGAAACGGCACGGAACACCTTTGACCGTTCCGTGCAGGAAATCCTTTCCCTCATATCAAAAGAATACTTTATAGGTGCGGACAGCCATTGGCTGAAGCAACTCCTGTTCTCCTACCACCATCCCAATGCCTACAAGATGAAAGGCCGAGAGTGCGTAAACATGAGCCTTGCCTATTGGCTGGAACGGTACAGGACGGAGCGGCTGACGGAACGGAAACAGCAAGGCATATACAAACTTATCATCGGCCTTGTCGGACGCTTCGAGGTGTACCAACGGCAAATCTGCAAGCGGAAGAACTATGTGATGAATATCGGTACGATGACCGCCGAGGACTTACGCAGTCTGGAGAAATACATCGCCAACGAATACCAGTATGTGAAGCTGTACCCGAAGCTCTATGACGGCATCGGCAAAGGCATTTCCAAAGAAAGGAGGGGCGGCAACTACCTGAGCGGACTGATGGGCAGGATAAGCACGGCTTTCAACTGGACTATAAAGCAGGGGGCGACAACAAACCGCCCGTTCGACAGCTACGAGATTCCTGCGAAAGTCTATGGAACGCCGTACTACCTGACCTTGGAGGAAAGAAATGCCGTCTATGACATGGACTTGTCGGATGACCCGGCACTTGCTTCCCACCGGGATGTGTTCATGTTCCAATGCCTTGTCGGATGCAGGTACAGCGACCTTGTGCGCCTGACTTCCGACAACATCGTGAACGGTGCTGTGGAGTACATTCCGCACAAGACAAGGGAGAAGAACCCACGCACCGTGCGTGTGCCGCTCAACGAAAAGGCGCAGGCCATACTGGAACGACTGCAAAGCAGGCAACGGACGACCAAGACGCTCATTCCTCACAACGCCATCGGCAAATACAACACAGCCATACGGAAGTTGCTTACACTGGCAGGCATCACACGCAACGTGCCTGTACTCGACCCGAAGACGCACGAGGAAACCATGAAGCCAATCAACGAGATTGCAAGCAGCCACATGGCAAGGCGCGTGTTCATCGGCAACCTCTACAAGCAGGTGAAAGACCCGAACCTTGTGGCTTCGATGTCCGGCCATGTGGAGGGCAGCCATGCCTTTGCCAGATACCGCACGATAGATGACGAAATGAAAATCGAACTTGTAAACTTAATCAATTAGTACAACAAAATAAAAAATTACTCTATGGACTTATACAGCATGATAGAAGCCGGAGGGCGCATCAAACTGGAGGTGACAGGCGAAGACCTTGTCAAGTTTGCTGACCGTCTTATTGAAAAGGCACAAGAAATGAGAGCGCACGAACTGGCACAGCATCCGACCGAGGAAGTGTGGCTGACCACCAAGGAGGCGGCAGAGAAATGCCATGTCTGCTCTACCACATTATGGTCATGGGCGAAAGCCGGGTATCTTGTTCCGGCGAAGATGGGCAGGCAGAAACTCTTTGCCCTGTCCGACATACAGAAAATTCTCAATGACCGGGGAGGCAACAAGGAGCAAAAGTAATTATAGGCATTCCACGCAACGGGAACGGACAGCACATCCCATATTTGTACCCCCTGCTACATGGCAGGAATGATGCCGCTATTTATCCGGGAATATCGGCTGAGAAGCCCGGACTTATCCCGGTACCGTATGGCGTTTGGGGAGCAAGTATAGGTTTTGTGTGCCACAAAACCGCCGACCGGATGTCGGGAACGCCGCCCACGGAAAACCAGCGACCGATGGAAAGTAATCCCCAAACGCAGGAATACAGCAAGCCGAAAGGAGGTCGTCCGAAGCTGCCGGACGGGCAGCAGCGCACCCATGCCGTCAAGGTCTATTTTGACGAGGAGAACTATGCCAAGCTGCTCAAAAGACGCAAGCGGACAGGCAAGCCCCTTTCGTCCATCGTCTATGAACTTGCGGTGAACGGCTATGTCAAGGAGCCGCTTTCCAAGGAGCTTGCATCATGCGTCAGGGTGATGGCTTCGATGGCGAACAACCTGAACCAACTGGCGCATGAAGCGCACCTTTCCGGGTATGCCGCCGTGGAGGAACGGACAAGGGAACTGTCGGAAAAAATTGCCAAGATTCTGGTAAGGGTAAGTCGTGAATAATAGATTTTCAGACTTATGATAGCACAGATAAACAGCGGAACGCAATTCGCCGGACTTGTAAATTATATCAACAGCATTGACAAGAAAGGAACAACCATCATAGCATCGGAGGGGGTCTGTACCTCGTCCAACGAAAGCATCACGGCGAGCTTCCAGGCACAGGCAAGGATGCGTCCGGAACTGAAGAACTTTGTCGGACACATATCATTGAGCTTTGCGCCGCAGGACACACCGAAGCTCACGGACGGATTCATGGCAGAAGTGGCCAAGGAGTACATGAAAAGGATGGGGATAACCGGCACGCAGTATATCATTTCACGGCACAAAGACCAACCGCACGGCCATGTGCACATCGCCTATAACCGTGTCCGCAATGACGGCACGGCCATTACGGGTGATTCCAATTTCAGGAAGTCAATCGCCGTGACAAAGGCACTGACAAGGGAATACAGGCTTACTTTCGGCAAGGGCAAGAAGAATGTCCGGCGTGAGCGTCTGCGTGGCAAGGATGCCGTGAAATACTGCTTGTACGATGCCATCCGGGAAGCGATGAAAAGCTGCCATGACTGGCAAAGCCTGCGTGCGGCTCTCGAAGCCAAAGGCATTCGCATGGAGGTTGTCCAAAGGGCTGGAGGCAGCGGCAGGACAGGAATCATTTTCACTTACGGGAAAATGACTTTTTCAGGCGGTCAGATAGACCGGAGCCTGACCTACAACCGCATCAATCAGGCTATGGCGGCAATCGGCCAGACCGAGACCGCAGACGCATCCATACACAGGCACGGGCAAACCGTCGCTCCTTTTGACGGTCAGTCTGTTTCTTCCCCTCTTGTCGGGATTGACGGCAACGGAGCGGAAGCCACCGCACAGGCAGAAAACACATTGCCTGACAGTGCGGACAGTTCCACCATCGGCGGCAATATCGGCGAGGCAGCTGTGGAAGTCATCATGCAGCCCCATGCCGTCCAGTCAGCCGGAGGTGGTGGAGGAAGCAACGACCGTAGCTGGAGGGATGACGACAAGGAAAAGAAGAAGAACAAACCATATTCACGGAGGAGGTAGCCATGACGAACAGGAAACCCACGCCCTTGAAAGACGAAAAGCCCGACCCCATCGAGGAAGTTCAGGAACAGTTGGCGGAGCTTATAGCGGCTGTAAACTCGCTTGCGGAGAAAGGCTCTGCCACGGCAGAACGCCAACCGGACGAGCGGTTACAAAATTCCCTCTCCACGGCTGTTGTAAAGGCCGTGCAGGACTTGCTGGAAGCACGGCAAAGGAAGTTCGAGGAAGCCGACAAGGGCAAGATGACCATAAACGAGATTTTACAGGAGATACTCGGCCAGTATGATGACATCTGCGGAAAGGCAAAGGGCTTTTACCAAATCTATCAGGGAGCGGATGCCCGTTTTAAGCATATTGACGAGAACCTGCAAAAGATTAGCGGCAATCAAAAGATATTATACGGCATGATGAAAACCGTCCAGCAGGCACACAGCATCAAGCCAGATAATGAATGTAAGCGTCCGGCCATACCGTCCGGCAGTTATAAGCAGATACCCCGATATTTCTTCCGGGATATACCCTTATACTACCTGAAATGGTGCTGGGAATCTCCCTCACTACGAAAGTTTGCTGTCATCTGCCTTATCCTTGCGCTGGTGGTCAGTATCGGGCTGAACCTCTTTATGGCCAACGATAACGCCCACCTGCGCAAGGAAGTGACAAGCTACGAATACATCTTACGGAGCAGAGATAAATAAAATGTACCAAAAGTTGGTATAAGTATTTGCACTTATGAATAACTATCTTCATCTGGCTCTGCAACAAGGCTACTCGTGCCCCATTCCCCTAACGAGTATTCCGCTTTTGTAAAACCAATTTCCGCAATGGGGAACTTCTCTATTGCTGCATATCGTACTTGCCGCAAAGATATAAGAGAGTCGCAAATCCGCATATAATATGCACCTAACCCAAATGCGTCAAGAACGGTTTTATTGAACGAAATCCAATCTGCATCGGTTAATTCTTCTTCTACAGAGACTATCTCTTTCTTGCATATGACCGCAAATCTTTCTTTTATTTTTTTCACTTCCTGCGGCAAGAGCAAATCAGGATTAAGCATATAACAATTCTCGACATTCTCCTTGTTTATGTCAAGAACGCCAAGCCCACGACCAAAGCCGACAGCCTCAATAAAGAATTTCATCAACACAGAATTTAGCAGAGCATGGCACAATTCGTAGTCTTGCTTTGGGTTAATGAAGTTCAGACCTATCAAACGCTGGTTGATAAATGATGGCTTTTCGAATTTTCCAAAGAATATACGATTGTCAGGATTCATCATTGTGAATATATGCGCAATCTCATTTGGCTTCATCTCGTACCATTCCATATTACTCCTTTTAAGCACTTTTGGAAGAGGAATGCCCGTACCGTTCTTTTCGCGTTCAAACTTTTTTATCCACTTATAGGCTTGGGGATAGGAAACCTTTAATTCGTCTTCTTTCTTGCCGCAGCAGAAAGCTTGTCTATCTGTCTTTGCAATTAGCGAATCTACATTCTTTGCATTGAATAGTGCAGGAAACAAGAACGCTGGTTCGATGTTTGCTTTTTGAGGGAAGAATAGTTTGTCCCATCCTCGCCTACTTCCACGAAAAACACTGAAAATTGAACGGAGAGGTGTCAGTTTATGCTTGATTTCCAACAGCCATTTGACATCATGAAATAGCGCATTCAATGACAAATTGAGCCCACGCAACGCTTCTATTTTTTTCTGCGAATACCTTACACAAGACATAACGCTTTTGTCCTGATTCTCATCTAATAGTGAAGAATTTATGATTGCTCTTTCAAAACGGGGATTTCGGGCAATCATTTCCAATGGCTTCTTCCAAATATAGAAATTCGTAAAAGTCCTTTGTTCTTTCTGTTTCTTCTGCAAAACCAACAAGGTTGTTACCACATCAGCATTCTGGAACCAACGTCCTGCACCGCTAATGTGCACCTGCCTAATATCATAGTTTTTTATCAATTCGCCATAAAACACCGTTCCGGCCTTTGTCCCTAACCATGAATTTGAGGTGATTATTCCCACATAGCCGTCATCTTTCAACAGCTCGGATAAATGTAGAGCTATATAATAGGATAAATCGGACTTTTTGTCAAGGTTCTTAAAACTGTCGTTATTCTCTATTAGCTTCTTATCGTCAGCGTGCAACTTTTCAAAAGGGACAAAGGGTAAGTTTGAGCAAATAGCCCCCAAGAGAGGAAATGCATACAACATCTTACCCCCGTCATAAGGGTCAACAATGTCTATTTGTTTACCTAAATGTAAGTCTAATGCATTTGATTGAAACAAACGATTAGCCATATTTATGGTATCGCCCGAAGTCATGCTTATATTGGCTATTTGGAGAGGAACATTGTATTTGTCACTTGCCCATGTGGTATCTACGGCAGTTTGAATGGAGCATCCTATCCGTTTCTTCATTTCCAAAATTTCGTGGGCTATTGTTCCCGTTCCACAACATGGGTCTGCACAATCAGAAGTCCAATCATGAACAGTTATACTTGCGAGGATACGAGCTAAAATTTTGGGAGTAGTATATTGACCGTCAAGTTCACGGCGTGTAGTGTTTACGCACCTTTCCAATATGTTCTGCAACATCTCTTGGTCGATTACCCGAATGCCGTTCTCTTTTAAAAACATGGATAAGTCCGTCAAAGATTCCCACGTAACATCAGGCAATATAGTGTCATAGTCCAGTCCGGCAAAGACATTGTAGAAGTCGCATTTTTCCGTTATTTGCGAGAAAATATCATCTGCCTGACAGGGAGTAGTATCACCGTCCAATGAGTCAATAAGCATTGCGGCATTTTGTTGTCGCTTTATCAAGTGAGCAAAAATTATCCTATATGCCCAATTTAGTATGATTAACTTTGAATACGCCTTAAACTTGTCTGTTTCGTCAAAGGTATATTCAATTTTTACCTCTTGCCACCAGGCATCAATTTTTGCACCAATAACGGCATTCTTCTTGGCACTGTTTCGATAGTGGTCAGCAACTATGTTCTTGTTTTCATTTATAAGAATGTTTATAGCGTTTTGCGAGATAACATCTGCAACGGAAATATGCCTGACATCGCATCCGACAAGATAATCATTGACTGTCAAAACGACTTCTTTTAATGTTTTTCCCCAATCATCATGATACAATGCTACATCCTGCCTTGTTTTGATATGACTGTTTTCCCACCTTTGGGCGATTACAAACTCTTTCTCCTTTTCATCAAGCACATAAAATACAGCATACGTGAAGTTCCATATTACACAACTGTTCAGACCAAGGGCAATGGCTTTCCTTTGTGCATCGTTGATGAAAATTTCATCTGTAATAGGAACATCAGGCATCTTCAGTTCCCAGCCTTGCAATATCGAGCTTAGTTCCTTATCCCCATATAAAATCACATCGGGAAACATTCTGCTACCTCGCCCATTGGAGATGGTAAACTCTCCACCTGCTCTTTTTATTGCCAAGTCGTTTTCTTCTACTATCTTGTTTACTTGTGAGATTACCTCTATAGCCCATGAGCGTTCGTTGTGCCTTACATTTGTTTTATTCTGCTCCATAACCAAATTCTTTGATAAGGTTTATTCGTTTAATTGAAGAGCGTGAGTCTTGCGACATGGTTAGCCAGCAACCACGCAATCGCTCCCTTGCTTCTCTAATATAATCTATTTTTTCGTTCTTAAATAATTCCACATCCTTGTTTTTCTCGATGCCAACGAAATTTCTTCCTTCCATTAAGGCTGCAACAAGAAAGCTGCCGCTACCAAATGTATTATCAAGAACCAAAGCACCAGGAACGGTGTAAGTCCGAACTAAGTATCTACCCAATCCTATGGGCTTTTGGGTCGCATGAATAACTCGCCCCTCGCTTTCTGCGGTTTTGAAATAAATGACATCGGTCGGATACCTTTTGCCATCGCTATGTACGTGTACCGCTTGGAAATCACCGTAACTTCCGCTTAACTGATTTTTCCTAACGCCCTTATCATACGGCTCTCCATCTATCATTTGAGGGTTATATATGGGCTGTCGCTTATAAAAAACGCAAACATCCTCATACTTGCGCAATGGTTGCTTCTTTGCATTAAGGAAATTAGTCGGTTTAGACTTTTCCCATACCCATTTATATTTGAACATCTTAGGATTACTCAACATCAACTCGGCTGTAAATAGACCTTGTGAGGTGAGTACAATCGCTCCATTGTCTTTGACTATTCTACAGTATTCTTTCCAAAGGGCATCAAGTGGAATCACGCTATCCCATTTGTTTTGCGTCGTTCCATATGGTAAATCGCATAGAACCATATCAATACATTTGTCTGGGAACTGCCCCATAAACTCAATGCAGTCTCCTTCAAAAAGATTATTCATTATTTCATCTAATGTTAACATCTTAGCTACCTTTTTAGTTTCCGCTGCCAAAAGTGAACGCGAATTATTCTTTCGTTGGACGAAGCAACTCCCTAATATCTAAGTCAAGGATTTTAGCCACCTCACGTAGTGTTTCCAATCCTGGTTGGGTCGTGTTGGTACACCACTTCGATACGGTTGCCGGGTCTTTATGCAATTGTTCAGCAAGCCATTTGCTGGTTCGCTTCTTCTCGGCAAGTACTACTTTTATCCTGTTAATGTCTTTGTTTGTACCCATTTTGCGTTCTTCTTTTGAATTTAGCACGGCAAATATACTAATATTTAGCTGAATTTGCCTTTCGTGGATATAAATTTGCGTAAAATTCAATCGTTTACTCTCAATTTTCCACTTCTATCTCGGCAGTCAGCCCGTCACTTTTGCCTTTTAGTGTAACAGTTTGGTATCATTTATCGGCAACCGAACAAAATTCATATTAAAGGTCAGGTAGTTGCTACGGTACTTCAGTATATAGCCAGAGTGTTGCACTTCACTTTTAGCTATCAAATGGAGGGGGTTGTCAAAACGACAACCCCCTCTGTCGTTATACAGACTTATCCCCTATTCACGATAAAAGGGAAAGAAAGACATTTCAATTATCGCTGCTCTCCATACCTATTAGTATATCTACGATATACTGACTACATTTCATTCCCTTATTTCCTCTTTCCAAAATCCGCTGCATCCTGCACCGACATCTTGCCCGTTCCCGTCATGCAAGAAAGGGATAAAACGGAAAGCAAATGCCAATTCAGACCGTTAAAATATGTTTAGCCGGGCAATGTGCTTCTATAGGCAATTTTACACGGTTTTGAGGTAACTGAACGCATCCTTTTTCTACGTTCAAAGGTAAAACTATCCTTGTATCATTTTGGGAACATTTGCCCTTTTCTGATTTTACATAGTTCTGATTATCAGTATAGTTACAAGCAAAGTATAACACGTGCTGTATGTCCTGTATATATGCTACTCCATCGCATCCGTTCTGGTCATCGTGTCCGCCTTCCAGATCTACATCAAGATGAACACTGGAGAGGACGGCATCGTCAAATCCTTTTTATCGCTGCTTGGCGCGTGCCTGTTCATCATCGGGGCCTCCATCGTACTTCCGGCATTTTTCGGTTATCGCATATAAGGCTGTTTAACAATCCAATACATAAATATTAACTCAAAAACGATCAAGTATGTTTCAGAAAGTAAAACAAATGTGCCGAAAGGCAAAAGGATTCATCCAAGGTGTTTCCACCAAAGTGAAGATGCTTGCACTCACTTTGTTCTCTGGTACCACGGCAATGGCCCAGAGTACGGCCGGCGACTATTCAGCCGGTACTACCGCACTATCTACCGTGGCGGAGGAAATTGTCAAGTATGTACCAGTCATGGTCAAGCTCTGCTATGCCATCGCCGGTGTAGTCGCCATTATCGGCGCCATCTCCGTTTACATCGCCATGAACAACGAAGAGCAGGATGTCAAAAAGAAGATCATGATGGTGGTTGGTGCATGTCTTTTCCTGATTGCAGCAGCACAGGCTCTTCCTTTGTTTTTCGGCATTGACGCATAAAAGTACCGAGGGATGAAAAGCAAGGAAACACGTTATCCGGACTATCCGCTGTTCAAGGGGCTGCAACGTCCTCTTGAAGTGATGGGATTGCAGGGCCGCTACATCTATTGGGCGGCAGGAACGGCAGGCGGAGCCATCGCGGGCTTCATAGCCGCTTACTGCCTTGCCGGATTCGTGGCCGGACTGGCCGCGCTGACAGTCATTCTGTCGGTGGGCATCGTGCTAATCATCTTCAAGCAGCGGAAAGGTCTGCACAGCAAGAGAACGGACCGAGGCGTGTTCGTCTATGCCTACTCGCGTAAGGTCTGACAAAATTAAACCATCACAGCAATGTGTGGCTATATTGAATGTTGAACGCGGGTAGGTTCGTATGAGATACGGGCCTACCCCTATTTAATTGAACGTATATTGAAATGACCCTATACATTATCCTGATTTTCGTTGCCTTATGCGCGGGTATGGCCATATCCGTCCATGCGTTCGGTACCGGAGGCAAGCGCAAGCGTATCTTCCAGGACATCTATTTCTCGGTGGAAGACACGGAAGGCGTGGGTGTCCTGTACACCAAGACGGGCGAATATTCCGCCATGCTGAAGATCGAGAATCCGGTACAGAAGTATTCGGCGAACATAGACAGCTACTACGATTTCACGCATCTGTTCTCCGCCCTTGCCCTGACCTTGGGAGAAGGTTATGCCATTCACAAGCAGGACATCTTCGTGAGGAAGCGTTTTGTCAACGAGGATACCGGGAAGCAGGAGTTCCTTTCTGAATCGTATTTCCGGTATTTCAAGGGAAGGGCGTACACGGACAGCATGTGTTACCTGACCATCACGCAGGAAGCCAGGAAAAGCCGCCTTTTCTCGTTCGACAACAAGAAATGGCGTGATTTCCTTGTCAAGATCCGCAAGGTACAGGACCAGTTGCGGGACAGCGGCGTGCAGGCGCGTTTCCTGAACAAATCCGAGGCAAGCGATTACGTGGACCGGTATTTCGCCATGAACTTCAAGGACCGTATTATCTCGATGACGAACTTCAAGTCGGACGACGAGAGCGTCTCGATGGGTGACAAGCGCTGCAAGGTGTACAGTCTCGTGGACGTGGACTGCATCTCGCTGCCTTCGATGATCAGACCCTATACCAATATAGAAGTGAACAACACGGAAATGCCCGTGGATCTTGTCTCGGCCATTGACAGCATTCCGAATGCCGATACAGTGGTCTATAACCAGGTCATCTTCCTTCCCAACCAGAAGCGTGAACTATCGCTGCTGGACAAGAAGAAGAACCGGCACGCGAGCATTCCCAACCCGAGCAACCAGGCAGCGGTCGAAGACATAAAACGTGTACAGGAGGTAATTGCCCGCGAGAGCAAGCAGCTCGTGTACAGCCATTTCAACCTTATAGTGGCCGTGTCCGGCGATACGGACCTGCAGAAGTGTACGAATCATCTGGAGAACGCTTTCGGTAGAATGGGAATCCATATCTCCAAACGAGCCTACAACCAGCTGGAGCTGTTCGTCGGCTCGTTCCCGGGCAACTGCTACAGCCTGAATGAAGAGTATGACCGGTTCCTGACCCTATCGGACGCGGCGATGTGCCTGATGTACAAGGAACGTGTGCAGCACAGCGAAGACACCCCGGTGAAAGTCTATTACACTGACCGCCAGGGAGTGCCTGTCGCCATCGACATCACCGGCAAGGAAGGCAGACAGAAGCTGACGGACAACTCGAACTTTTTTGCCCTCGGGCCGAGCGGTTCCGGGAAATCCTTCCACATGAACTCTGTCGTGCGCCAGCTGCACGAACAGGGTACAGACATCGTAATGGTCGATACCGGAAACTCCTACGAGGGATTGTGCGAGTATCTGGGAGGCAAGTACATCAGCTACACGGAGGAACGCCCCATTACGATGAACCCGTTCCGTATCCACAAGGAAGAGATGAACGTGGAAAAGACCGGCTTCCTGAAGAATCTTGTCCTGCTGATCTGGAAGGGCACGCAGGGAACAGTCACGAAGACGGAAGACCGTCTGGTGGAAAATGTAATCACCGATTATTACGACGCGTATTTCAACGGCTTCGACGGCTTCACGCCCATGCAGCGGGAAGACCTGAGAAAAAGCCTCGCCATAGACGAACGCAACCGTGACGGGAACCGTGAGGAAAGCGAGCAGGAACGGAACAGCCGTATCGAGTGCATGATAGACGAAATGGAACGCAGGCGCAAGGAGTTGAAGGTGGAAGAACTCTCGTTCAATTCATTTTACGAATACTCCGTCCAGCGTATTCCGGACATCTGTCACGAGAACCACATTTCGGGCATAGACCTCTCGACTTACCGCTACATGATGAAGGACTTCTACAGGGGCGGCAACCATGAAAAGACCCTGAACGAGAACATGGACAGTTCGCTGTTCGACGAGACCTTCGTGGTGTTCGAGATTGACAGTATAAAGGATGATCCGCTGCTGTTCCCGCTTGTCACGCTGATAATCATGGACGTGTTCCTGCAGAAGATGCGAATCAAGAAGAACCGCAAGGTGCTTGTCATCGAGGAAGCCTGGAAAGCCATTGCCAGTCCGCTGATGGCCGAGTACATCAAGTTCATGTACAAGACGGCCCGTAAGTTCTGGGCCAGCGTGGGCGTTGTGACACAGGAGATACAGGACATTATCGGCAGTGAAATCGTGAAAGAGGCCATCATCAACAACAGCGACGTGGTGATGCTGCTTGACCAGAGCAAGTTCAAGGAGCGTTTCGACACCATCAAGGCCATTCTCGGGCTCACCGATGTTGACTGCAAGAAGATATTCACGATCAACCGTCTGGACAACAAGGACGGCCGTTCGTTCTTCCGGGAGGTATTCATACGAAGGGGAACGACAAGCGGCGTGTATGGCGTGGAAGAGCCGCATGAATGCTACATGACCTACACGACCGAACGTGCTGAGAAGGAAGCCCTGAAACTCTACAAGAGGGAGCTCCGGTGCAGCCATCAGGAAGCCATCGAAGCCTATTGCCGGGACTGGGATGCCAGCGGCATCAGCAAGTCCCTGACATTCGCCCAGAAGGTCAACGAGGCCGGACGGGTACTGAACCTGAAAGCAAAACAATAAAATCACATACAATGGGAAAGATTGACATAAACCGACCTATAGCGGAACTGTTCAGTGTTGAGCCTTACGCTCTCCGCATCCGCAACGTGTGCAACAGCCACGATATTGCCACCATCCGGGAACTGTGCCTGCACAGCAACTGGGACTTGATTCATTTCCGCCATTTGGGGGAAAGGAGCATCGCGCACATGGAAGAAATGCTGGGCAATTTCGGATTGCGTCTGGGCATGACTGAAAAGGAACTGGACGTATATATGGGACTTGAGTCAGACGAGGACAAAGCCGTCGCGGCTATCATGCGTTTCGAGGAATCGGAGGCGGTCAAGTGGGACCAGCGCCGGTATGAAGTAGCCAGAGACCTGTATGTCAGATACAGGGGTCTGTCCCCATACGAGGCTATGGAGGAAGCAGAGAAGCTGATACTGGCCCTGCAGGGAGTACCTGAGAAGAACAACCGCAGCAAGCGGAGAGGTAATATTTTCAACCGTTGAACAGAATGAACATGAAGCGACTGTCACTTGTCTTTGCAGTTCTGCTGCTTGCCTTCACGCAGCATGTCCACGCCCAGTATTACAGCGTGAACTATGACGCACGTACCGTGGCGGCAATGGCAGCCGCGTTCGGTACGGAGGTCGTGGCTGAAAGCTACTACCGTGAGCAGGTCGATGACATCCTGAAGCACTATACGGCGGCGGAGGTGGCGGCAGCCGGAATTTTCTCTTCCAAATTTCTGGAACACAAAGCACTCTCGGACCTCGGTATCTGGTGCAGCAGCACAGAGAATTATTATTACCGCCGCATCTACCACATGGTGGCCGACAAGATCATACCGAAAATCTGGGTGGTGGCAAAGCAGATGCTTCACTCCCCGCAGACAGCGATCCACTGGGGCAGCTACCTGATGAAGGTGTGCGATGAGACGAAGAGCCTGTGTATGCAGTTCGAAAGCGTTGTGACAAACAGTACACTTTCGTTCTCGGACATCGCTTTTCTGGAGATCAACAGCGAGGTCGTGCCTCTGCTGAAACTTTCGGAACTGGGCGGTATAGACTGGCAGCGGATGCTGGACGATTTTTCCCGGATTCCTGACCGCTTTACACGGGAGAACCTGCAAAGCGACCTTGACAATCTCTACAATCTGGGTGTCGGTCTGGCAACGGCCGGTGCGAGTAATCTCGGCGATGCCCTGCTGCCTGAAAGTATGTTCCATAACCTGCTTTCGGGCAAGGTCAGCGAGATTGCCAACCTGTACGACCATTACTCCGGTCTGTTCGAGGAAGCGGAACAAGGTATCGGGAACCTGCTGCTGGACAAGATCGGTGGTCCTGACAACGTGGCCGGCCTGTTCGAGTTCGGGGATTACGACCTTGCCGGCTGGATCAGTGACTATATAGACGACGAAGCCGGGACTTATTACACGCAGCGCTGGTACATCGCCAGACGTGACCAGGGCAGCGTGTCATTGTGTGACTATTACCCGCCCACGGACGACAACAGCATCCTGAACGGCGGTGAGTGGACCCGTTTCGAAACGAGCGACCCCGGTTTTTATCCCAATGCCTCGCAGCGGGAACAGGCTCTCTCCAACTCGGAACGATATGCCGGATGGTCGAGAAACCGTGTACAGCAGCTCAACAACCAGAATGACGGCAACACTTACAGCATCAACTACTGGCAGAACGCCTACATCATCAGCCGCGGCGGCAAGCAGACAAAGAAGGCTTACGCCTACGAGATACATGTCAAGAAAAGCTGGAACCATGAGGAAATCGTGTATGAAGAGATATTCGATTCCTACACTATGGATCTGGAGACCTTCAAGGCGCAGCTCAATGCCCGTCTGTCGGAATTCAACGAGAACGAGGACGGCTATGTCTATTACATAGCTTCCGACGCACGGAACTACTATCAGGCAACGGATGCCGCCAAACTTAAAGGATGCGAGAGCGTGACCATCAGCGTCACCTGCTCGGACGGGGCCACCCTGGGCCAAGGTTCGACCCAGTACAAATGCAGGAAATGCGGCGGTTCACCCAATGCCCATACCAAGGATTGCTCCATGCAGACCTCCGTGACGGAAAATGAACTTGACTTTTCGGAATTGGATGAGCTGATACGGGAGGCAGACAACCAGGTAGCCATGCTTCAATCACAGATCAAGGCACTGGAGGATGAGAACAAGGAGCTGCTGAAGAAAATATCCGAGGCCAGTGTAGAGGATGCTGCCGTTTACAGGCAGCAGTACAACGCCAACCTGACGCGTATCGGAGAGTTGAAGGCAGAACTGGCCGAGTGGCAGAAGAAACAGAAGGAATACGCGGATGCGAAGCAGGAAGCGGCAAACGACAATGACGTGCCGACGGACGACTACTACCGTATCCCGGCCATCATGCAGGACTGCAAGACTGCCTACAGTCTGTCGTGGCAGGACGGCGGTTCGTGGAACGGATACACGTTCGTCCGCAAGGCGACCATGCCGAATATAGACGGCGAGATAACTTTCAAGGCAACCATCAGCATAGCACGCAAGCCGAAATACTTCCTCGGCATCAAGATTCACCGTGCCATTGTACAGATCAGCTGGGAACTGACCTCGCAATACACCGACACGTATGTGGCCGACGTGCTGACATTCGACCCGGACCTTCCGGAAGAAGAAAAAGAGCGGATCGTGAATGAACGTATCGCGGAAATTGCCCGGGAGCATCCGTCATGCAAGATCACGACGGAATATGCCCGTACCACCCCGATGGAAGATACCTCTACCGGAGAGGTGTACCACCTGCTGTGGTCAAGTGACCGTCTTGAAATCGCGCGTGAAGTGGATTCCCGGATTACGCAGATATACGCCGACCTGGTATCCCTGGAAAAGATGATGCATTACAAGCGTAGCATCATCGACGTGCTGAAGGATGTCCTTCCGGATCTGAATATGGACGAAGGGCGACGCCTCACTCTCGTGGAAGAATGCCATGACCGTTGGGTGGAAAACGCCCGTAGCCTGCGAAGCGGGAGAAAGGAGGAAAGACCATGAAACGGGCCTTGCTGATAACCATAGTGCTGCTTGCACTCCTGCCTGATGTCGTCAAAGCACAATGGACATTCGACGTGGTGTCCGTTGAAGCCTATATCAATGACCATAAGAAGCAGCGTAGCTTGTTGCTGGCCCGAAGTACCCTTGAGTACAGCAACCAGCTGCTGCACGAATACAGCCGCAAGGAGGTCGGCGAATACAAGGAGCTGAATATCGACCTTGACCGGTACACCCGTGCCTTTGATGTCATTGATGTGATGTACCAGTCGTTACGCACGGTATTGAACGCAAAGAACACCTACAATACGGTAAGTGACCGGATAGCGGACTACAAGTCCATGCTGGAGGCATTTCACGAGAAGGTGCTGAAACGCGGACGCATCGAACCCTCCGACGCCCTGCTCATCACCATCAACGAGAAAGCCATACGGGATATAGCCCATGACGGGGAGCAACTCTACAAGTCGGTCAGCGACCTGGCGCTGTATGCCACGGGAGCGGCGGCCTGCTCCACTTCGGATCTGCTGATGGTGCTGGAGGCCGTGAACAGGTCTCTGGACGACATCGAACGGCATCTGAACCGGGCCTATATGGAGACCTGGCGATACATACAGGTAAGAATCGGCTACTGGAAGTCGAAGATATACCGTGAACATACCAAACAGGAGATAATTGAAGGAGCCTTCGGACGTTGGCGCAACTCCGGAAGGCTGGATTACTAACGATAAAAGGGAAAAAAGATGAACAGAAAACTCATGCTCATGACGGTTGCGATCATTGCAACAGCAACGGCACAGGCGCAGTATGTGACCTATAACCACGACTCGCCGAAGCAGAACCAGATTACGGTCATGGAAACCGGTGCGGGCTCCCTCACGCCGGAACTGTACTACTGGGCATTACACAACAAATACAAGAAATCGGCGGCGGCAAAGAACAAACTGGCGTTCCGCACGACAGCCGGCATCAACCTCTATAACCAGACGGACGAAGCCGAATCCATCGATTCGGCATTGGTGAGCCGCGCGAAAATAGAGGCCCTGAACGTGGCAGACCGACAGGCTGATATCGCCTGGCTTGCCGAAGGTGACAAGATCAACGGCCAGATGGAAAGGATGAAGCGTAACATCGACCGTATCCTTCCTGCGGGAGGTACCCCGGAGGACAGGGAACGCTGGACGGAATACTACCATGTTTTCCAGTGCGCCATTGATGCTACCAGGGATGCCTATATGCCCAATGCGCAGCGGAAGAAAGAGTATCTGCGAATCTACGACGACGTGGTGCAGCAGAATGAGATTCTTGTCAGCTATCTCGCCAAACGGCAGAATGCCACCCTGACGAGCAACCTGCTGAACGCGACCTCGGACCGTACCTTGGACAAAGGCAGCGTCATCAGGGAAGCCATGAGCCGCTGGAACGAATCGCGTCTCGCGGTGCGTGGCTCACAGTCGGGCGGCAGTTCCGGGGGTGACGGTGAAGAGAGTGTAAACAGGTGAAACTAAAAAGACAGACGGCAAATGGCAGACGGAAATATACTCACTGATTTTGGTATCAATCTTCTTGAGGAGGAGATTGACGATGTGATTTTTCAAACGAACGAGTTCCTCACGGACGCGACGTTTACGGGTTCGCAGGGGCCGTTCTGGTGGTTAGTACAATACCGTCCGCTTATACTTATTCAAGTTGTTGCTGTTCAGTGTTTTGTGATTTTATGTTCCGTGAGGCAAATCTCAAACGGGACAAAAACGGGACAAAACCACAGGAAAATAAGGTCAGGAACACTATTGAACTCCATGCACCTACAGTGGGCATTACCTTATCATGTACAAAGGTACAAATTTGTCCCGTCAAATCCGAACAATTTTACCTATTTCTCTCATTAACAAACACTTTTTCTGATTATTGTACCACAAGAGATAACACAAGTACCTTTTATATACCAGTTTACCCTTTTTCTGAATACGTATATGTTAAACAATGTTTTCACTCATTTGGTCAATAGACTATCGGATTGTTCAGACAGTAAATCGGACAATTGTACACAGTACTTGCCATACCATAAACGTCATATTGTGATAAGCGGCAAGCTGATAGAAGTAAAATCGTAATGTAATCCTGCCAAAACCAATGCCGGATAATTATCTGGACAAACGACCAATAATTATTGATTTTCAGACTTTTAATTAAATAAAATACCTAATTGAATATCCAATATTACCATATACATTTGCGGTCATAATCTATAATATAAACCAAAAAAGATAAGAAAAATGGAAGAATCAAAAACACCGAAAATGAATCTTGACCACGAGCGTAAGATTGTTGAACTCCAAGAACGGGTGGACCGTCTGGAAAATCTTTGCTACACGGCAAAGGAAGTTCTGAACCTTGAAGAAGCGTCCGCTTTTCTCGGTATAGCGAAAAGTACTCTCTACAAGATGACGCACCAGAACCGTCTGCCTTACTTCAAACCGGCAGGCAAGCTCATCTTCTTCGAAAAACAGGCTTTGCTGGACTGGGTGAAAGGCGCAAAGGCTTTGTCGGAGGAGGAACTGAAAGAGGAAGCCGCCCACAGGCTGATTGAAATGAACCAAAGGACATAGGCGTATGGAACTGGAGGAACTTGTTTCGATTATCAAGAGAAACGACCCTTTGCTGGCAAATGCGGTCAGCCACATGGCTGAGTATGTTCAAGACCGCCGTCCTGCGGCATACCCGAGCAAAGAGCAGACTGAGGCGGTGAACGACTATTTGCGGAGTGTACATGCCGACGGGGACGGCAGCATGTCGGAACAGAACTGCGAGCACCGCCGTATCGCTTCACAGAAAATTACCATCGCCGCCATCCGTTTGCTGGACAGCCGACAGCTTGACAGGCTGCAAGACGTGCTTGACCATATCGCATACGACAGGGAGTATTATATGCCGGAGAGAGGATGCGGAATGCACCGCTGACTTTTTCTTTTGGCTGCACCATTTATAAATCATCTTCATATCAGAAAACAATGAAAACAGACTTGAACTATTGTATCGTGCTTTCGTCAGAACAGCTTTCGTATCTGGCAGGGAGCAAGTACGGCATTGACCGTATGAAGATTCTGCATCAGCTTATTGAGGCGGCAGTGTTGAAAGAGACCGAATATGCCATGAAAGGCTTCTCCACAACCTTACAGGTGGGGCAAGCCATCCTTTCGGAAGTGGATTTGTCCTGCAAGTTGGGCTACGACAAGAAGACCATATCCCGTGTATTGGACAAGATGAATCGGCTGGGAATTGTCACATCCACACAGGGCAACAGGACAAGCGTCCATACGCTGAAATGTGTATCGGCATGGATGCAGGACAGCAGACGCATAGACAATCCCTTTTATGTCCGCCTAAAAGACAGATCCGGCGAAAGTGAGGAAATGTCTGTGAAGTCCGATGATAAGGTTTGTGCCGTGCCGGTGGTTTCCGGAAGCAATTCGGACAGCTCTGTCGGGGAACATTTCCCCAACTCGAAAGGTTGCGGACAGCTTGAAGCAATGGCAGAGGCAAGTCTTTCTGATGACGTCTTTCTTCCGTCGGATGAAATGCCTGTTGTATCTGACGAAGGCGAACTGCTTTCCCCTTCTTCCCTTATTCCTCCTGTTACGGCTTCTCCACAGCCTTTGGCAGAGGAAGAATCCGGTGATGGTGTTTCGGCTGAATGTCAGGCATGACCAAGTCAGAGGTGCATGTGTGTCCAGAGCTTTTGTGTCGGGTGTTGCAAGAAGTTCCCATGTCGTACAAATTCGCTCCGCTCATCCGTACCACATGGGCATATTCCGGCAGTCGCAAGCTCCCACCATGCTGTCCATTTTTAGATTACAATCTTACCTTTTACAACGTTACAGAATATGAATAAGAAAGAGAATGCTGGCAAAGAGAATGGCAAGAACGAGAAAAAAGATTTCAGGCGCATCATGCGGCTTGAAGCCCGTGTGACGAAAGAGGAATACGCCCAAGCGGCGGAACTCGCCAAGACATGTGGCTTGTCCTTGAGCTGCTACGTGCGCCGCACTGCTCTGGGGCAGCATCCACGGCAACGACTGTCCGAGCGAGAGATGGAAGCACTGTGCAGTCTGGCGGACGCAAGGGGGGACCTTATCCGCATCGCAGCAGCCGTCAAGTCCATACAGGCGGACAAGCGGGCGATGTATTTCAGTGATACCCGATTTGTGGAACAGTGGATGAGAGCCGCCACGCAGCTCATAAATCGCTGGAATCAGATAGAAAACTACCTTACCGAATAAATTTCCTTACCCGTCATGATAGCAAAAGCCTCTACTATTTCACACGGAGCAAATGCCATAAGATACTCCGTCAACAAGGAAAGGGCGGATCTGGTCAAAGTCAACCTGCTGCCTAATGATATTTCGCCAGAAGCGGTGTACGGACGGATGATGCTCGTGCAGAAGAAGTTTACGGACAGAATCAACAAGGGCAGACCGCTCGACAGGAACGTGATAAGAATCGAGATTTCCCCATCCGAGGAAGAAAGCCGTGGTTGGGCGATGGATGACTGGGCACGTCTGGCAGACGAGTTCATACGAGTATTCGATTCTATAGACTTTTCCCATAAGACCGGACGGGCAACCTCGAAGCGGACGAATCTCAAAGGCTCGCAATACATCGTCGCCCTGCACCGGGATGCCAAAAGTGGCATTCTCCATCTGCACATCGATGCCAACCGTGTAGACATGGACGGCAATGTCAATGCCAGCCAAAAGATTGGTGAGAGGGCGGTCATGGCTGCGAACATCATCAACGAAAGACGGGGCTGGGTTCAGTCCAAAGATATAGGCACCCGTCACAGGCAGGAGATTTCAGACTGTTGCATGGAGATACTCCGCTCCATGAAGAAATTCGACTGGAAGCAGTACGAGGCGGAACTGGAAAAAAGGGGCTACAAGGTACATCTGCAAGAGAATGACGATGGCGGGGTTTACGGCTATTCCATCAAACGGAGCAACTCCATTTATAAGTCATCCGTATTGGGTGTTGGGCGAAATCTCACCCCCTCAAAGATAGAGGCAACTTGGGCAAAGGTGCATCCACAGGGAAGGAAGTCCGAACCGACAAAGCCGGATTTACGGCAAACACGGACAGCCGGAACTGTTCACGTTTTACAGTCTGCGAACACTCCGAATCCTGTATTCAAGCACTACGACATTACGACAGATGAATACCACCGTTACCGGGTGGAGATACCCGAAGCGGCGGATAATATCATCCGTCAGGAGTGCTCTTTGGAAGAAGCGCATCCGCTGGCTAAGATTAAGGAAATACAGCATACGGCTCTTCTCCTCTTTGCCGGGTATCTGGACGCTGCTACAAGCATGGCGGCTTCAAGTGGCGGCGGTGGTTCTGATACAGGTGGCTGGGGACGAGACAAGGACGAGGATGACCGTGAATGGGCTCGTCGCTGTGCAAGAATGGCGAACAGGATGTGCAAACGCAGAAAAGGACTTCACAGATAGACAAACTTTCAAAAAACATGATTCATGGGAATCGGAAAATCAAAGCATACGCAGATGGACATTGACGGCTTGATGGACGAGATTGGTGCGGAACATCAAGTCGAACAGGAGACAACAGCCGTAAAGGAACGACTGGAAGAATTACGGGCTGCCAAAGTGACTTTGCAGGAGGCTGCCGAATCATTGAGACAGGCGACCGTTGCCCTGAATGAAGCAGTGGTTGCACTCAATGCCGCCAAAGGCAGTGCGGACAACATCGTTTCCGGCATTTCCAGGGCGATTGTAGATGCGCAAGAAAATACGAAGTTCAAGGTAGAAATAGGACGGGAGGACTTGGAGCAGATGATGAACCTCTCGCAGGCGGCATTGAAGACGGACGAGATTCTGCTGAAGCAGCACCATGCCGCACAGCTTCAAAACATGGAAGAACACGAGCGCAAGGTTGCAAACATGCTCAGCCGTAACAAGGGTATCTGGATTTCGGATTTTTGGATGAAGGTGCTTGTTATCGCCATGCTGGTATATACTCTTTTGACTTTCCTGTATGTGGAAATTAGGACATAAATCACTGCTAAATCAGAATTTACCGATACTTGACCATTCATCAGAAGCGGTAGAAGTTCATCACGCAGCTTAATCAAGTTATTGCTCTCAGCTATATTCTGGTCAATCATTAAATGATATTGCGAAACAACAGCATGAAATGTTTCTATTAATTGTTTAGGAACTTCAAACCAATGATTTGCCAAGAATATTTCTGTTTGAAAGTTCTTAATACCAGATGTTTTCCCTTCAAAATTGAACATATTATCATTATCATAAAGATTTTTCCATAGATAATAAAAGTACTCAGAAAACACTCGTTTCTTCATGCTAAATGATTGACAGAAATTAGAACATACTAAAGCTCCTCCATTTCTTTCAATGACGCCATTTGTTATCAATGCCACTCTACCTGTTGCTTGAATAGGGCTTCCTCCAGAAACCTCAATTACAATATCACCATCTTCTAAAAGTCTGTTAGAATGTTTCGATGTAATGTATCTTGTGGGTACATCATTTAGCTTAATAATGTCTGCTCCACGCACACAACCCACTTTGATTGTCCCATCTTTGGGTATATCATCACCCCAATCTCCAGCTTTGTTTTTGTTTATAAAAGAATTAAATGTAATATCTTTCCATCCTATAGGAATCTCTCGTTTCAACTTCTCATTCCAAACCATCTTACCGCCGCTTGACTTATATGGTTTCCCATTTTCATCAGGGAAATCAAATTGTACAAACCAGTAATCGTAAAGTTGCTTTGCCATCGCTTCTAAATTCTGATTTAGCAGCCCTTTATATTATAGAGGACTTAAATATAGGAATTTATGAAAGAGAACATCATTCAGGCGATAGTTGCGGAAATGCAGCGTGACTTGGACTGCCGACAGATGGCACGGCTTAAAGCAGTGCTTGCATCAGAACTGCATAATGTGGAAATTATAGAAAAGAAAGATTGTGCCAGCCAACAAGCACAAGAAAATAAGCAGCTTTTGAACACTTTTATCTCGGCAAAAAAGATAGAGGGCTGTTCAGACAAGACATTGGCATATTATCGCAATACCATTGAGCGATTATTAGTTACACTCTCCGTGACTATCTGCCATATCACCACATCAGATATTCGCTCTTATCTTTCCGAATATCAGGAAGAACATCAATCCAGTAAAGTAACCATTGACAACATGCGGCGCATCTTCTCAAGTTTCTTTGCATGGTTAGAGGATGAAGATTATATCGCCAAAAGCCCGGTCAGACGCATCCACAAGGTAAAGACAGATTCACTCGTGAAAGAGGTGCTTTCAGACGAACAGTTAGAACAGTTACGTGACAGTTGCACCAATAAACGAGACCTCGCTCTTATAGATATTCTTTCATCCACAGGCATACGTGTAGGCGAATTGGTAAAGCTGAACCGAGCAGATATAGACTTTCACGAACGGCAATGCGTGGTGTTCGGAAAAGGGAACAAGGAGCGTATAGTATATTTCAATGCCCGAACGAAATTACATTTGCAACAATACCTTGCTGAACGCACGGATGACAATCCGGCCTTATTTGTTTCCCTACATTCGCCCTATACACGCCTTACTATTAGTGGTGTGGAAGTACGAATCAGAAAATTAGGACAATCCCTTTCTATGTCTAAAGTTCACCCTCATAAGTTTCGCCGTACTCTTGCGACAATGGCTATAGACAAAGGTATGCCAATTGAACAGGTGCAGCGTCTGCTGGGGCATGTACGCATTGATACTACGCTTCATTATGCCATTGTGAACCAAAACAACGTTAAGTTGGCTCATAAGAAGTATTTAGGGTAAATAATCGTGCTGGATTCTGCCTGAAAATGCGTAACTTCGCATCCCAAAAAGGATGCAAATGAAGATAAAAGATATTATAGATCAATTTATAGCTGGTGATTGGGGCGAAGAAACTTGTTCCAACGAAATGCCTTGTGCGGTAACTTGTGTACGTGGAGCAGATATTGTTCCTATATCCGAATATGATTTTTCCGCAATTCCAATCCGTTATATCAGCCAACAGTCCTATTCAAAAAAATGCCTTCAGGTTGGCGATATTATAATTGAGAAATCTGGCGGTAGTCCAACACAATCAACAGGACGTGTTTCTTTTGTATCACAAGAATTGTTGGATAGTGTTGGAGCTGTTGTATGTTCTAATTTCTGTACTGCTTTTAGAGTTAAAAAAGACTGGAATCCTCTCTATGTCTATTATCATTTGCAGTTTGTCTATAACCTTGGTGTGTTTTTCAACTTCGAGGGTAAAACTTCTGGATTGAAAAATCTTCAACTGGAAGCCGCATTTGCCGCTATACCAATTGAAGATATTAGTAAAAACGCCCAAGATAATATTGTGTCTATTCTTCAAGGTTTAGACAGGAAAATAGCTATCAATCGTCAGATAAATCAGAATTTACCGACACTTGACCGTTCATTAAAAGCGGTAGAAGTTCATCACGTTGCTTAGTAAGACTTTCGTTTTCCTTTTGAATTTCTAGCTGTCTGTCATTGAGGGCTGATACCATTTCTTCCCATAAATCTAATACATTATCACTTGGCTTTAGCATTGGAAACTTCAGTATATCTTCACGAGAAACCTCTTTGAAGGTTGTTCCTGTACCCAATTGTTCTATCTGTCTGATATGATGTTGTAGATAATAATATAGATAAATGGTTGTGTTTCCCGATTTAGGGACAAAGCTCTTAAAGCCTTGGTTTGTACACAATTCGGTTTTTGCGATTGCCAATAAACCTATTGGTGCACGGCTTGACATCAATATTGTATTTAAAGGTAACAAATGAGTGCTGCAAGAATCATAGCCTACCTGTGAAATGTTTCGTTCTCCTTTATAGACAAACTTTTGCTTTTGGTCAGATAAATCCTTTGGAGTAACCCAAACTATGTCCCCTCCATAATTTAATTCATTCATAGTTGAGGGAGTTGCACCATTATAAATCTCAGCAACATCATCTATCAGCTTTGTTTCCCATGAAATAGGTATATCACGCTTCAGTTTCTCATTCCAAACCATCTTACCGCCACTTGACTTATATGGCCTTCCGTTTTCATCAGGAAAATCAAACTGCACAAACCAGTAATCGTAAAGTTGCTTTGCCATCGCCTCTAAATTCTGATTTATCGTGCGATTGAGTTCGATTTTAGAATCAAGAGTACGGAGCAATTTGCCTATGTATTTCTGCTCCGTCAATTTGGGGATCCATACTATGCAATCTTTGATTTTATCAGGAGAAGTATGACGTATTTTGGTTTGTTGAGCGGCAGCACTTAGCTGTTGCTTCACTATAGTAGAGGATATTAGATAAAAAGCGAAATCTTTGTCCAATACATCCTCTTTACAAACAATCTTTGCGACATCTTGGCTTTGAATATATTTATCGTTTTCAGGAATAATCGCAGTAGAACCAAGCAAGCCAATTGCCTGTTCGGTCAAAGGGGTAATAATATCTCCCTTTTTCATGAGAAATTCCGGTCTGAACTCTCCTATGTAATAAAGATTGTCTTTTGATGTATTCTCCTTGAAGCAGTTATTTTGATAATCGAAGTTGCCACAAGTCAGACGGATATAATCGCCTTCAGTGGCATAATATTCGCCACTAAGACTTGCTCCTCTTGAGACATTAAGAAGTTCTCCTAATTTATATTTTTTTAATTTCATATCAAACGAATGAATAGAATCGTTTATCTTTTTGCTCGCTCATTATTATACACTGTAACAATGTAATCAATTGCGGATAACTTATATATAGAAGGGACTCCTTTAGGAACATTCCCTGTTTTTTCGAAACATTCTTCTTGGCTTTTATTTCTAAAATTAAAAATTAAATAATCAGGATTAGTTTTCATATTCGTTTCATTAATGATTCTCCAGATATCATTAATGCCAATTGAAATCCTAGTCTTTACCTTATCCGCTAATTCCTTTGCTGATAATGGATATTCTTTTAACCTATTTATCTTCTCTTTTTTTATAACTTCAACTGTATTTATAGGTTGTACTTCACCAATAAGTTTTAATGCTGGTGCTCCATTCTTTTCATTAAAAGAGCCTTCTTTAATCCATTTTATACCTTGCACAAGTGCATCATCAACTACAAGTATTTGTGCATCATTTTTAGACAGTTCTCCTTTGTCTATATCAAGGATTGCCGCATTTTGTGGACCGGCTTTTGCAATCTTTGAAACCAAATCAATCCATTGTGTATTTTGTTTTTCTATACGATGGTTAATTATAGCTTCTAATTCTGCTGCTTGAATTTTTTGTGTTCTACCGCCATATCGAAAATATATTTCTCCATTTTTAAGAATATCAGATTCGTCTTTCTTACAAATAATGGGTTTAACAGTTGCTTCATCTACATGAAAAACACCATATTTTAATCCATCTATTTCTATGACATCGTGCTCCCACTGAATATTACCAGAGAATACTTCCAAAAGAAATCCTGTAATTTTCTCAGGGTCAAACTTGTCTAATTGAGTTGCAGATTTTTCATTAAGTCCAATCAATTCTCGTTTAGGTCTATCTTTAACTCCAAAAATAAGCCACCCTCCTTTATTATTCGCAAATGCAGCAAAATCTCTAAAGTATTCAGCCAATCCAGCAAAATTAAAGGCTTCTTTAAATTCTAGAGTTTGACTTTCTCTGTGATATAAACAACCATCAGATTTTACTTTGAGTAACTGTTTGATTTCGTTAATATTAATCATATATGATAGCTATAATCCATTACATATTATTTCTCAATGTTTTTGTTTCCCAACATTCCCCTTATCTGTTTGTCAAAGTCAGAATCTATCCGTTGGGTTTTATTGAATATGTCATATTCGCTTTCTGCCTTAGCCTTTGCTTGTGCCGCAGAGATGCACCCTTTATCCGGCAATATCTGATATTTGCGAAAAGTCAGAAACTCATTGTAGTCTCGACAGGCTGGAAGCCTGCGCGGCAGACGGAACGCTGCGCGGCGACGAGGTTAATCTGGCGACCATTTCCACGGCCTGCGCCATTGCTTATCTGAACTTTCGCCGG
>ERZ791603.339-NODE-339-length-42992-cov-3.411487_pt1 | contig 42992 bp, 33 predicted proteins | sample MGYA00509966_ERZ791603 | MGnify/ENA primary metagenome ERZ791603 (study PRJEB30046, sample SAMN00791931) | human gut metagenome | study: EMG produced TPA metagenomics assembly of the A metagenome-wide association study of gut microbiota in type 2...
TTAGACTAAAAAATCGTGATTTACTTGCTGGTGAAGTACTTGTTGAGGGTCTTAGGATCGATGATTTTTCGTATCCTGATTACTCTTGGTGTGAAACTGAAGGTGGTATTAAATATGCTGACCGTGAAGCTCAGGAAATTGCTGAAGATGGAGTTGATGGTGACGAAAATGCGAACGCCAGGCGTCGGAAGGAAGGTCGAAAAGGTTAAGCCGAGAACGATTGCGATGACGATTTTCAGCAACAGTCCGACTTTGAAGCGTCGTTTCATTAGGCGGTTTTTAAATTTGAGCGTAAATATAAATAAATTTTCCCAATGAAAAATGCTATCTTCGCCCTCTCTGTGGCATTTGCCGATAATTTAACGTTATGGCTTGGATTTATCTGATTTTAGGCGGCCTGTTCGAGATGGGTTGGGCGCTGGGATTGAAACTCTCGGAAACCATGCAGGTCAAGGTCTGGGGGATACTGCTGGCTGTCGTATCGATGGCGCTGAGCATGTTCCTGCTCTATATCGCACAAAGAAGCATCCCGATCGGCACCGCTTATGTGGTGTGGACCGGGATCGGTGCTGTGGGGACACTGCTGGTCGGAATTTTTCTGTTCGGTGATTCGGCCGGATTCTGGCGTCTTTTCTCCGCCGGACTGATCGTTATCGGGGTGATCGGTCTGAAAATTGCGCACTAGCGCTGCGCAGTGTGATGAGCGTTAGTTCGGGATAGGTCCCGATGCGCATCGGATAGATCACATATCCCATCCCATCGTTGATGTAGAGGTGCTTGTCGCCTTCCGTGTACAGTCCGCTCCAGCGCGGGTACATCCATTGGGCGGGGGACCAGACCCACTTGCCGACATGGATTTTCATCTGCATCGCGTGGACATGGCCCGACAGCGTAAGGTCGGCTTTGCCTGTCGCGCGGACCGCATCCCAGTTCTGGGGCGTATGCGAGATCAGGATGTTGAATGCGCTGTCCGGTACGTTGCGGTAAGTGGCCTCCAGATCGCAGCCTCCCAGTCCGGTCTCGTGTCCGTTGTGAAAACCGTCCTGCGGATAGTTGACTCCCGAGACCGTGATGCTGTCCGCACCCCGTCGGATTGCTACCGATTGGTTGTTCAGCAGGTGCCATCCCATCCTGGCTTGTTTTTCTTCCAATAATTTAACGCTTTCGACTGGGCCGAAACCGGCGCGTTCCCGCATGTAGAATCCGAGATCGTGGTTGCCGAAAACCGAATAGATCCCGTCGCGGCTGCGGATCGATGCGAGGGCGGCCATGTCTTTGCCGCTCAGTTCACGGGCGTTCGTGTTTACGACGTCTCCACCGTTGACTACCAGGTCGACTTCCAGGGCGTTGATCTTTTCGGTCATACGCCTGATCAGCGTGTTGTGCGGTCCGTAGTTGCCCGTATGCAGGTCGGAAAACATCACGATTCGGTACCCGTCGAAAGCAGCAGGCAGTTTATCCGACGTGATCGTGATCTCTTTGACTTCGATATGATTGCGCCCGCGCGTGGCCCCGTAAATCATGACGCCGAGGCAGTACAGCCCGACGATCAGTCCGGCAGCGGAAAACCAATGCACGCGCCGTTTTTTCACCCGGCTGGCCGGGTAATCAAGCAAGGAAAAGAGCAGGTATATCAATTTCGGGACGATCGACATCATAAAGATGGCGATAACCCACAGGATGATCTGTACGTAGCGGGGCGAGGCTGCATCGGGCGCCATCCGGTAGCAGGTCAGGGCGATGACGATCAGTGTGTCGAGGAGAAGGAACGAAGCCAGATAAATCCGGTGTATCCAGGGCCGTTCCGGGAAAGCTTTTTTCAGACGGTGCCGGATCAGCAGATCTTGCAGGATGGAGATCAGAGCGAGCAGGAGAATAAAGATTTTAATCATGGGGCAACGTAAACTAGGTATTCGACAGCTCTGCAAAAATACGACAAATCCTTGAAGTACGTGGAAGTGCCGATGCTGCTGTACGCATAAAAACGTATTTTCTACCCGTTTAGTACCCCTTGTGTGGCTTCCTTGACAGGTTTTATTATTTTCGCGGGGTATTTCGTTTTGTCCATCGACGATATGAATCAGGTTGTTAATTCAAAGCTTAAACCAGGATATGAGTAAGTCGTTTTTCCGGCAGTTCCAGAACGAGGACTGGATTGCTACACTGATGGGATTGTTGCTTGTCGTGACAGTGATCGTCCTTCCGGGACTGATTCCCGTGTTTCCCAAGGAACTGAATACAGTGGGAGCATGGCTCTCCATCCTCGGACTGCTGGTGGTCGCCCTGTTGGTTGCCGCATTGGGGGTCCGGTTGCTCGGTGAACGATTGAAGGGTTTTCTTCCGGCTTTCGTTGCGATTTTTGTCCTGTCAGTCCTGTGTATGTTGCTTTCGGGTATCCCTGCGATCAAACGCACCGGATTCGAGTCGGTTTTCTTTTCAGTGGCCCTCGGATTGCTGATCCGCAATACCGTGGGATTGCCCGCGTGGCTTTCGCCCGCAGTCCGCAGTGAATACTACATCAAGATCGGGCTGGTGCTGCTGGGTACGTCGGTGCTGTTCGGTGAGATTTTGGAAGCCGGATTTTTCGGTATTCTGCAGGGCATCGTCGTCGTGTTCAGCGTGTGGTATTTTACCTTTTGGCTGGCCCGCAAAATGAAAGTGGACGAAGAGATGGGCGTTATGCTGTCGAGTGCGGTGTCGATCTGCGGCGTGTCGGCTGCCATCGCCACCTGCGGGGCGATCAAGGGAGACAGTAAAAAACTGTCGTTCGTCGTGTCGATCGTGCTGATCGTGGCTATTCCGATGATGTACCTGATGCCCTATCTGGCCAAGTTGATGGGTTTGTCGCAGGAGGTGGCGGGCGCGTGGCTCGGCGGGACTATCGATACGACCGGAGCCGTGGTTGCGGCCGGCAAGTTTTTGGGTGAAACGGCAGAAACTTACAGCGTCATTATCAAGTCGTCGCAGAATGTCCTGCTGGGCGTGGCTGCGTTTATTATTTCGATCTATTGGTCGGTGCGGGGCACTTCGAATACAGAACTGAAACCCACTCCCCGTGTCTTGTGGGATCGTTTCCCTAAATTCGTCGTAGGATTTATGCTGGCGTCACTAATTTTCAGTACCTGCTTCGATATGGGGCAGGCAAAAGCCCTCGGCTCTCTGGCCAAGGGCTTGCGTGAGGTGATGTTCTCCGTCGCTTTCGTCTGCATCGGGTTGGAAACCGATTTCCGTTATATTTTCAAGGCCGAAAACCGGCGTTATATCGCTACGTTCCTGATCGCCCAGTGCTTTAATATCGTTGTGACGCTCATTGTCGCGTGGTTGCTGTTCGGCTGGCTGGCGGTGTAGGAAACGTAATGTCGATCGCAATATCAATGGCTTCGGGGTGCTGATTCCGTTTCAGATCCTTGATTCCGTTCCGCTCGTCCGTTGAATTTCCGCTTGTTTTATCAATTCGTTGCGCTGTTTGCCGGAACGACTAGCACGGCATTTCCCACTTTACGCGGAATGCGGATAAAAGCCACTTTATCCGAAGGCCGGTTGATGACTCTGTGCTTGCGTGACCAAAGTGCCGAAGATCCGCCTCCGTCCAGATTCAGTGCCGAACTCATGTCCAGCATGCGGCAACTCCATGCCAGTTCGGCCGGAGACATGCCGTCCGCTCCTTCCTGTCGTCCGTCCACGACCATCAATATAATGGTACCGTCAGGGCGAATGCCGATCACCGTGCGCGGATGGCGTTTGGTATCGCCGTAATTCAGCGGGATCAATTGAACGTTGTCGTACATCAGCATCGGGCCGGCCCCCATCACGTTCGGATAGGGCGTATGCCAGAGCGAATCGGCGGCAGCCACACCGGGCAGGTTTTTGATGAAATGCAGTCTTCCTGCACTATCCAGAGCGATTGCACCATTGCCCCACCCGCCTCCGGCGGTCAGGATAACGCCGTCGATTTTGGTGAAATCGTTGGCAATCGCCTGCTTGGTTTTCGTGATAAAATAACCGCCGTTGACCGCCACCTCCGCGTTAGCCTCCTTTTTACCGAGCCGTTTGACCGTCTCGCGCTTCTCCCCCTGTTTGAGCTGCAGGCGGTGCAACTGCGGGTTGAATTCCACGCAATAGATTTGCTGGTCGGAGTCGAACAGCCTCAGGTCTACACTTTTGATCGTCAGGTCATTGTCTGTTTCAACCGTCTCCCATGCCGCACCGGTTAAGGCAATCGAATCTTCCGGAGTTTGTGCCTGTAAGGTTTCAATAACTGTTAAACTGCACAATAACAGTCCGATATGCCGGAACCGGGAAGCGCAAGCGTGAGTCGGTTTCATAACGTTGAGTTTTAGGTAAACGGGTTTTAGGCGAAAGAATAGAGTCTGTAAACAGTTCGGAGCCTACCGGTTGTAGAGCTTCTCCAGGTTTTCCTGCACCCGCTCGTCGAAGAGGTAGTCGTCGTATTCCATATATTTATCGATCATGCCGTTCGGTGTGATTTCGATAATGCGGTTGGCTACCGTATTGATGAATTCGTGGTCGTGCGAGGTCATCAGTACGATTCCTTTGAACGAAACGAGTGCATTGTTGAATGCCTGGATCGATTCGAGGTCGAGGTGGTTGGTCGGCGAGTCGAGCAGTAGTGTATTGGCCTGCTTGATCATCATCCGGGCGATCATGCAACGCATCTTCTCGCCGCCCGAAAGGACGTTTACCTTCTTGTAAATCTCTTCGCCGCTGAAAAGCATCTTACCCAGGTATCCCCGCAGGTAGAGTTCGCTGGTATCGTCTGAGAACTGGGCCAGCCAATCGACGATGGAAAGTTCGTTGTTGAAGAAATCGGAGTTGTTCAGCGGCAGGTAGGCGCTGTTGATCGTCACGCCCCACTCGACCATGCCGCTGTCGGGCTGGTCGTGTCCTGCGATGATCTCGAACAGGGTCGTGATCGCCCGCGGCTCGCGCGAAAGGAAAGCCACTTTATCCCCTTTTTCAATGGTAAACGACACCTTGTCGAACAGCTTTTCACCGTTGACGGTTTTACTCAGGCCGTCCACCGCGAGGATTTTCGTACCCGTTTCCCGTTCGGGCTGGAAAATAATACCCGGATATTTGCGCATCGAGGGTTTGATCTCTTCGACGTTGAGCTTTTCGAGCATCTTCTTGCGGCTGGTGGTCTGCTTCGATTTGGCGACGTTCGCGCTGAAACGCTGGATAAATTCCATCAGCTCTTTTTTCTTCTCTTCGGCCTTCTTGTTTTGGTTGGCCTGCTGACGTGCGGCCAGCTGGCTCGATTCGTACCAGAAGCTGTAGTTGCCGGAGAAGAGGTTGATATCGCTGTAATCGATGTCGATGATGTGCGTGCTGATCGCATCGAGGAAGTGACGGTCGTGCGATACGACGAGTACCGTGTTTTCGTAGTTCGACAGGTAGTTTTCGAGCCACATGATCGTATTGACGTCCAGGTCGTTCGTCGGCTCGTCGAGCAGCAGGTTATCCGGTTTGCCGAACAGGGCCTGCGCCAGCAGCACGCGTACTTTCTCTTTGGCATTGAGGTGCCCCATCAACTCGTAATGCAGGTGTTCCTTGATTCCCAGTCCGCTGAGCAGGTTGGCTGCGTCGCTTTCGGCATTCCAACCGTCCATTTCGGCGAATTTTTCCTCGAGTTCCCCGACCTTGATACCGTCTTCGTCCGAGAAGTCAGGTTTTGCATACAGGGCGTTCTTTTCGTTCATAATTGTCCACAGTGGCTGATGGCCCATCAGCACTGTATCCAAAACGGTATGTTCGTCAAATTCGAAGTGGTCCTGTTTGAGGACGGAAAGTCGTTCCGACGGACCGAAGCTGACCGAACCGCGCGAAGGGGTTACGTCGCCGCTGAGGACTTTGAGAAAGGTGGACTTGCCGGCGCCGTTCGCACCGATGACCCCGTAGCAGTTGCCGGGTGTGAATTTCAGGTTTACATCTTTGAACAGCACGCGTTTGCCGTATTGCACTTCGAGATTTGAAACAGTAATCATTGGCTTTATATTTGTTTTGCGAGGTGCAAAGATACGCAAAATCTCCGGGATCGGGGTGTTATTCGTTTCGTTGTTCGTCCGTCTGGGTCAATTCATTGAGCGTGTAGACCAAAGGAGTCGTAAACGGTTGCCGCCGGTAGGGGCAGTCTGCCACCCGGCAGTGTTCGCAATGCTTCTCTTTGCAGGAGTCCGAGTGTACAGAAAGCGTAATCCGGTCGGAAAATCCCTTTTCTATCGCCCGGCGGAGCGCTTCGCAGGCTTCGTGTCCCTGTTCGATGTTGTAATACCACGGCAGCGTCAGGTCACAATCGATGAAGAAACCGCTGCCGTATTTAATCATTTTGAGGTTGTGGATGTCGATCCAGTCGGGCCGCTGGTTTTCGGAGATCGTTTCCAGCATCTTTTCGAGGTACTGCTTGTCCGCTTCGTCCATCAGGTCGGCTACCGTGCGGCGCAGGATCGAAATGCCGGTGAGGATGATGATCGCGCCGAAAATCAGCGCGAGCGCACTGTCGATCCAGCCGATACGGGTGATGTAGAGCAGGATCAGGCCGATCACGAGCCCGATGGTCGAATAGGTGTCCGATTGCAGGTGTTTGCCCCCGGCTACCAGGGCTATCGAATTGTAGCGTCGCCCCGTGCGGATGCTGTACCACCCCATCAGGTAATTCATCGCTCCGGCCGCTGCGACGACGATGATGCCGATATCGAGTTTTGCTATTTCCGCCGGTTCGAACAGGCGGCGGACACCTTCGAAGATGATGACGCCTCCGGCAATGATAATCAGCAATCCTTCGATCGAGGCGGAAATCAACTCGACCTTGCCATGTCCGAACGGATGCCCCGCATCCTTCGGCTTGGCGGCCAGATACAGGCTGTACAGGCTAATGAAGCCTGCCGTTACGTTCACAATACTCTCCACCGCATCGGTCAGGATACCGACCGAATTGGTCAGCCAGAAAGCGAGGAATTTGCCGGCCATGATGGCGACCGACCCGCAGACGATCCAACGCTGGATCCGTTGCTTGAGCGCATCTTCGTTTATCATACGGTACGAACGAATTGGGTGCCGAAAAAGTTTGCCATTTTAAAACATGTGCAGCGGCAAGGAAAGAGGGTTCCCCGGTCACAATGAGAAACCTATGTTTGTCAAACCGATGTTCCGGGATGTTTGGGATTAGATCCAGAACAGGGCAGCCTTGCAAGCGGCCTGGTCGCTTCCTTCCGGCCGGATTTCGAATTTGTCGGCTTCTTCGCTGTTCTCCATCGCGATGACGACCTGTTGACCGTAACGGGTTTCATGCAGGAAGTTGATATCGAGGCGCCGCAGGCGTTGTGAAGTCAACTTTTCGAGCGGCAGCATGTCGACCATCCATTGCACGTATTTCATACTGTTCGTATGTTGGTTGAAATCGATGTCGCTGTAACGGATACGGTGTGTTTCGGTGGCCGTGCCGTTTACCTTGGCTATCTTCGCCGGACGGTCTATCGGCGGATCGGTTGCGATAACCGCCGCCATGTAATGTTCCAAAGTGCGCAGGTCGAGCGGCAGCCGTGTTTTGAAGTCGATCATCGACCAATGGGTACAGCCTTTGCCGATGGCGTTGCCCGCCCGGTCATGCAGGATGAAGTTACGGGTGGTCATCAGGCGGTTGATGTCGCTGACCCACGTTTCGATTTGGTAATGCTCGTACTCATCGGGATATCGGTCCATTTCGATCGCCATACGCGAGAGTACCCATGTGGTATTGTTGCTCTGCATCCAGCGGAGGCCGAAGCCTAGCCGGTCGGCATCCTCTCCCGCTGCATGCAGGATATGGTTCCCGAGGGTGATAATCGATGCTTTTTGGGTCAGGTCCACATCTCCGGGCTGTACCCGGTAATCGTATTTTCCACACTCCATAAGTCGGTCGGATTTTGATCGTTGGTTTGGTTGTTTTTTTGTTCCCGCACGAATCCTGCCATTTCCCGCATCATCCGGTGAGATGACGCTGCCCTGAACCGGGCGATTCGACCGGTCAGGGCAGCTGTTTCATACATGTCACCTGTTCGTATCCCGACAAGCGGCCGGGTACGATAGCGGGTAGGATTATTATTTATACTCGTCCCACGCTTTGATCGCGATATCGGTCATCTTCATGTTGCAGAAAGCATGGATGAACGAAGCCGCCAGGCGTGCGTTGGTAATCAGCGGAATGTTGTGGTCGATTGCCGCGCGGCGGATCTTGAAGCCGTTGGTAATCTCACGGGTGGTATGGTCGCGCGGGATATTCACCACCAGGTCGAATGTTTTGTCCGCGATCAGACTCAGTACGTTATCCGTCTTGTGTTCGTCGGGACGACTGACAGCAATGGCGTTTACGCCGTTTTCTTTAAGGAACTCGGCGGTTCCGGCGGTAGCGTAGATCGTATAGCCTTTTTTGTCCAGTTCGCCGCAGGCTTCCAGCATATCGACTTTCGATTTGGCCGATCCCGAAGAGATCATCACGTTCTTTTTCGGGATGTTGTATCCCACTGCGATCATCGAGTTCAGCAGCGCTTCGTTGAAGTCGTCTCCGAGGCATCCTACCTCGCCGGTCGAAGCCATGTCGACGCCGAGAATCGGATCCGCTTTCAGCAGGCGTGCGAACGAGAATTGCGCAGCCTTGACGCCGATGTAATCGACGTCGAATTTGTCCGGTTTTGCGTAAGGAGCGTCTAGCATGATTTTCGTTGCCGTTTCGATGAAGTTGCGCTTGAGGATCTTCGATACGAACGGGAAGCTGCGCGAAGCACGCAGGTTGCACTCGATCACTTTGATGTCGTTGTTCTTGGCCAGGAATTGAATGTTGAGCGGTCCGCTGATGTTCAGCTCTTTGGCGATTTGGCAACTGATCTTTTTGATGCGGCGTCCGGTTTCGAAGTAAATCTTCTGGGCCGGGAATACCAGTGTCGCGTCACCGGAGTGCACGCCGGCGAATTCGACGTGTTCCGAGATCGCGTAATCGATGATTTCACCGGCGTGCGCTACCGCGTCGAACTCGATCTCTTTTGCATTTTCGAGGAATTTGGAGATCACGACCGGATACTCTTTCGACACCTTCGCGGCGATGCCGAGGAAATGTTCCATCTCCTGTTTGGTGTGGCAGACGCGCATGGCGGCTCCCGAAAGCACGTAGGACGGACGGATCAGTACCGGGAAGCCTACGCGGTCGACGAATTCGTTCACGTCGTCCATCGACGAAAGCTCTTTCCACTGCGGCTGGTCGATGCCGAGGTTGTCGAGCATCGACGAGAATTTGTGCCGGTTCTCTGCACGGTCGATCGAAACGGCCGACGTCCCGAGGATGGGTACATTCTGGCGCTGGAGTTTCATGGCCAGGTTGTTCGGTATCTGGCCGCCGACCGAAACCATCACGCCGTTAGGCTGTTCGAGGTCGATTACGTCGAGTACGCGTTCTTCGGACAGTTCGTCGAAATAGAGCCGGTCGCACATGTCGTAGTCGGTCGAGACCGTCTCCGGGTTGTAGTTGATCATGATCGACGTGTAACCGAGCTTGCGTGCGGTTTGCACGGCGTTGACCGAGCACCAGTCGAACTCGACGGAGCTGCCGATGCGGTAAGCGCCCGAACCGAGTACCACGACCGATTTTTTATTGTGGTAGTAAGAGATATCGTGTTCGGAACCGTCGTAAGTCAAATAAAGGTAGTTGGTCAGTTCGGGATGCTCCGAAGCGACAGTGTTGATGCGCTTGACCGACGGCAGGACACCGAGGCGTTTGCGGTGGTTGCGTACGGCGATCATCTCTTTTTCGAGGTTGCCATTGGGCGCTTCGACCAAACGTGCGATCTGGAAATCCGAGAATCCGAGTCGCTTTGCCTCGCGCATCACGTCGGCGGGAATTTCGGCGATCGTACCGTATTTTTTCAGCACGAGCGAGTATTGGTAGATGTTTTCGAGTTTGGAGAGGAACCACGGATCGATTTTGGTCAACTCGTGGAGTTTTTGTACGCTGTAACCTTTCTCAAAAGCAGCTGCAATGGCGAACATGCGCATATCGGTCGGATTGGCCAGTTCGTCGTCGAGGTTCTCGAAGGTGATGTCGCTGTTGCAGACGAAACCGTGCATCCCCTGCCCGACCATACGCAGACCTTTCTGGATGATCTCCTCGAAACTTTTGCCGATCGACATGATTTCGCCGACCGATTTCATGCTCGATCCGATCTGGCGCGATACGCCTGCAAACTTGCTTAGGTCCCAGCGCGGGATTTTGCAAATCATGTAATCGAGTTGCGGCGCTACATAGGCCGAGTTCGGGGTGTTCATCTCTCCGATTTCGTCGAGCGTGTAGCCCAGGGCCAGTTTTGCGGCCACGAAAGCCAGCGGGTAGCCGGTCGCTTTGGATGCCAGTGCCGAGGAACGGCTCAGGCGTGCATTTACCTCGATTACGCGGTAATCGTCGGTGTCCGAATTGAATGCGTACTGGATATTGCATTCACCGACGATGCCCAGATGGCGGATCGTCTTTTTCGAAAGTTCTTGCAGGAAACTCAATTCTTTCTCGTCGAGCGAGCAGGTTGGCGCCACGACAATACTCTCACCGGTATGGATGCCCAACGGATCGACGTTTTCCATGCTGGCCACCGTGAAGCAGTGGTCGTTTTTATCGCGGATTACTTCGAATTCGATCTCTTTCCATCCTTTGAGCGATTCCTCGACCAGAATCTGCGGGGCGTACGAGAAAGAATTTTCAGCCCGGGCTTTGAGTTCATCCATGTCGTAGCAGAAACCGCTGCCCATACCGCCCAGTACGTAGGCCGAGCGTACCATGACCGGGAAGCCGATCTTCTCGGCGGCCTGGATCGCCTCGTCCATCGTGTTGACTGCGACGCTGCGCGGCGTTTTGATCTCGATTTCGTTCAGCTTCTTGACGAACAGGTCGCGGTCTTCGGTGTACATGATTGCTTCTACGGAAGTACCCAGTACCTCGACACCGTATTTTTTCAGGATACCGTTCTGATACAACTCGGTGCCGCAGTTCAATGCGGTTTGGCCTCCAAAAGCGAGCAAAATGCCGTCGGGACGCTCTTTTTTGATCACTTCCTCGATAAAATAAGCGTTCAGCGGTAGGAAGTAAACCCGGTCGGCGATACCTTCAGAGGTTTGGATGGTTGCCACATTGGGGTTGATCAGGACGGTGGAAATCCCCTCCTCTTTCATCGCTTTTAGAGCCTGAGAGCCGGAGTAGTCGAATTCGCCGGCCTGTCCGATTTTGAGTGCGCCCGAACCCAGCACGAGCACCTTAGAGAGTTGTTTCTTCACAAGTAGGAAATTTTATCTGTTAATGCGGTTGATTGTCTTCCGGAGGATCTACCTCTGAGGTAGGTATTTCATCAGGCAAAGGTACGAAATATATTTGAGAATCGGGGCGTGGTGCGATTGTTGTTTGTTGAAAAATAAAATTAATGTTAAGTTTGATTCCCAGGGACAATATAGATCGCCGTCCCCGCGTTTAAATTGCGAATATAAGATTGTCGTATCATCAAATTAATTAATATTATTATGAAAAAGAAAGCTCTGATCCTCATGTCGTTTTTCGCAATGGCCATGACCGTTGCCCTGGCTCAGAACCCCGATAAGGGAAATGGGACATGTCCGAAGGCCAAAACCGAATGTTGCGCCAAATCCTGCGCGGATAAAAAATGTGATCCTGCCTGCACGAAGGACGGCAAGAAAGCCTGTGTCAAAACCGGGGACTGCAAAGCAGCCTGCCAGAGTAAATGTACGAATGGGAATGCAAAAAAATAGCGGATTTCCACTAAATGAGATCGAGCGGTGTGCATTTGCACACCGCTCGTTGTTTTGGCTCGTTGTTTTGGATATGAAGCCTGACCAAGAATGGAGTCGTTTTAAGTTTTTAGACTGCATGATGAATGCGGTCTGCTGCGCAGCCTATTTCATTCCTGCTTAGCCCAGCGGCAGGATTTGCTCTTCACAAAGGGTCAATTTCTCGATTCCGTCAGCTGTGACGGCAAAGGTATTCTCAATTCCTACAGCTCCGGTCTCCGGGATGACGAACTTGGGTTCCAGCGCGAAGACCATTCCCTCGGCGAGAATGTCGCGTGAACGCGGTGCCAGCACGGGCGATTCGTTGATCTCGATACCGATTCCGTGGCCGATGAAACCCGCCTTCTGGCGGTGTCCCATGAAATAGTCGCCAAGGCCGGCTTCCTGCGCGATTTCGATGGCCATGTTGTACAAATCTTTGGCAGGTACTCCCGGCCGGGCTGCTTCGGCGATGCTGCGCTGAATCTCGATCGAGGTTTCGTGTGCCTTGTAGGCCAATTCCTGTAAATCCCCTATGGCGAAAGTGCGGGTCATGTCGGTCATGTAGCCGGTGAAGTTGCCGCCCAGGTCGACCATGACGCTCATCCTCTCTTCGAGCATGGTGCCGTTGCAGCCTACCGGCAACGAATCATCGAGTCCGGCCCCGCCCATCGCGAAGTCATACGGCGAAGGATTATCCGCATTGTCCCCGGCGATTACGCTACCCATGAAAATCTCCATGCTCTGGCCGAAAATGCGGAAGATGCCGAGCGATCCCAGCAGGCGGCTTTCCCGTTCGATCTCGACCGACAAGTCGAGGTCGGTCATCCCTTTTTTATATAACGAGGGAATTTTGGCGTAAACTTCCGCATGCAGGATACCTGAACGGCGAATCTGTCCGATCTCGTAAGGGGTTTTAATACTGCGCACGCTGCGGAGCACAGCAGTGCCGTTTTTGATCGTTGCCGGTTTGAAAATGGCTTCGTAGCGCAGGAATTCGTTGTGAGTGATCGAATCGTTTTCGAGCATCAGCGTTTGCGGAAATGGAAGCCCCTGCTCGCGCAGGTAGTCGCCGATCTCTTCCGGTTTGCGGATGTACACGATGTTGTCGCCGTCGAGTCCTACCGGCCGACGAACGAAAAAGAGCGGTTCCCTGTCCGCAGGCAGGTAACAATAACCGCTGAATACGCGACCGGATACATAATAAAGATTGACATTATCGGTAACTAGCATTGCATCTGCCCCTTGCTGGAGCATGGATTTACGGATCCGCTCCCAGCGCTGGGAGAATTCGTCGGCAAGAACGGAAGGATGGATCATGGATGTTGTTGCGTTGTGAAGGTTATTTATTGGTCTGTCTGTCGAAAAATGGATTTTTGGAGCTGATGCTTAGTGGAAGGGCAAATACGGAGCGGCATCCCGGCAATAGTCCCAGTTTACGGGCAGCGTAGCCTGCCGAAAACATGATGCGGTTATCGATATGCAGCTCGGCGGCGGTCGCGGCCATCGATCCGAGTGCAATACCTAAATCGACCGAATTCAGTGCACAGGGAGCATCGGCATTTCCCCCTTTGGCGATACAGGTCGCATAGCCGCAATACCCGCAATTGAGTCCCATCGGCGAGGTGCGCGATCCGACCAGGATTACCGCTTCGGCCAGCTCGATATTGTCGGCATCGCGCAGGAAAAATTTCAGTCCGGTCTCCTCGGCTGATACCCGCAGTGCACCGGCTACCTCGAGAATCGAGTTTTGGGTCAGCGTGACAATTTCGATATTGTCTATCCCCTTGCCTTTGGGAGCGGTGCGTCCGGCAGTCATGATCTGGCGGGCGGCATCCACGATGTAGTCGTGTCGGCTCTCTCTTTCGTCTATCACCATCGCTTTATAGGATTAGGATTAAAGTGTTTGTTGCGCCAATTGGTGTAGCTGCTCTTCTGTGAGCCTGAAAACGGTCCATTCATCCATCGGAACCGCCCCCAGCGATTTGTAAAATGCGATCGAGGGGGCATTCCAGTCGAGCACCGCCCATTCCATCCGGCGGCATTGCCTTTGGACGGCGATCCGGGTCAGGTGCAGCAGCAATGCTTTGCCGTAACCTTTCCCCCGGTGTTCCCGGTCGACGAAAAGGTCCTCAAGATATAGGCCACGTTGTCCGCGGAAGGTGGAAAAATTATGAAAAAACAGGGCGAATCCTACTGGAATCCCGTTTTCTTCTCCGATTACCACTTCAGCCTGCCGTTCGTCGAACAAAGCCCGGCTCAGGGCCTCTTCCGAAGTATCCACTTCGCTTTCCAACTTTTCGTAACGTGCCATTTTCAGGATAAACCCGTAGATCAATCCGGTGTCCTGCGGAGTTGCATTGCGTATTGTGAATGTGCCCATATCAGGTATGTTTTACAAATAATCTTTTTACAAAAGGGATGGAACCTCCGTTCTCGGCCACATAAACGCCTCCGAGAATCATCATGGCGCCGGTCAGCGCCACGGGTGTGATCCGTTCGTGCAGCAACAGCGCCGAAGAGATCATTGTAACCAACGGAACGAGGTAAATGTAATTGCTGGTGGCCAGGGTGCCCAGGTGTTTGACTGCAGCGTTCCACACTGCAAAACAAAACAGCGATGCGACCAGGCCGAGAAAAAGCAAATTGCTGAATACCATCGGGCGGAGCAGTATCGCTGTATCCGTGGTCAGTGGACGAATCAGAAAGACCGGCAGCAGGGTCAGTACGCCATAGAAAAAAACTTTGCGGGTGATATATAGCGTATTGTATTTGCCGTCGAGTTTTTTTAGGAAAATGTTGTAAAACCCCCAGGTCAGCGCTGCGGTGAAACTGAGCAAATCGCCCAACGGGTGTACCTGCAGGATGACACTGCCGTTATAAACGACGCACGCCACGCCGAGCAGTGCGATGAACGATCCTGCGATCAGGCTGTTGCGCAAGCGTCCGGATTTGAGCAACAAGCGTGTCAGGATGACGGTCAAAATCGGGGCAGTGGCGACCAGCAGCGCTACGTTTGAGGCCAGTGTCAACCCGAGCGCGCTGTTTTCGGTCAGGAAATAGAGCGATCCCCCGCTGATTCCGGCTCCTACGAACAACAGCTCGTCCCGCCAGTTTTTCGGCCATCGGATGCGCGGGGAGCAGATCCACATCACCCCGTACGCCAGCAGGAAACGGTAAAACATGATGTCGGCGGGAGTTAACCCCGCCTCTAACAATTTTTTTGTCGAAACGAAAGTCGTTCCCCACAGCACGACCGCTGCGAGCGCCATCAGGTGATATGCCCCGTTTTTATTCTGCACGACACAAAAGTATCAAAATTTAGCAAATAAAATTCGTTTCCGCCCACTCCTCTATCATAGTGTTTACAACTTTTTCCGCCGCATTTCAGCGGAGTCCGCCCGAATCCGAAATTCCCCCGTGAAGTATTTGTGGTACGGTTTATGAAATTCCTTTTCATGAATTTTCCTGATATCGCCATCAATTACCTATTGCGATATATATCTAATCTTTTAAAACTTTACGTTATGAGCACAGCAGACAAAAAACGCGTGAACATTGAAACTCCGGTTTACGGTTCGACGGCAATGGCATCTCCGGCACCCACCGACACGATTCCGATGGAGCCTACCTCTCCGGAAATCGCCTACCAAATGGTCAAGGACGAAACCTATCCGCAGACCCAGCCCCGGCTGAACCTGGCTACTTTTGTAACCACATACATGGATCCGTACGCCACCAAACTGATGAACGAGGCGATCGATATGAACTATATCGATGAAACGGAATATCCCCGTGTAGCGGTGATGACCGGACGTTGTATCAACATTGTGGCGAATCTGTGGCACTCCCCGGAAAAAGCGCAGTGGAAGGCAGGTGCACTGGCGATCGGTTCTTCCGAGGCCTGTATGCTGGGCGGTGTGGCCGCGTGGCTGCGCTGGCGCGAAAAACGTAAAGCGCAGGGCAAACCCTACGACAAACCGAATTTCGTAATATCTTCCGGTTTCCAGGTGGTATGGGAAAAATTCGGCCAACTCTGGCAGATCGAGATGCGTACCGTGCCCCTGACGTTGGAGAAAAATACGCTCGATCCCGAAGCAGCCTTGGCTATGTGCGATGAGAATACGATCTGTATCGTTCCGATCCAGGGCGTGACGTGGACCGGACTGAACGACGATGTGGAAGCCCTCGACAAAGCGCTGGACGTTTACAATGCCAAGACGGGTTATGACATTCCGATCCATGTGGACGCGGCGACCGGCGGTTACATTCTGCCGTTCCTCAATCCGGACAAGAAATGGGATTTCCGCCTCAAGTGGGTGCTTTCGATCAGTACTTCCGGCCACAAGTTCGGTCTGGTATATCCGGGTCTGGGCTGGGTAGTATGGAAGGATAAGAAATACCTGCCGGGCAGCATGGCTTTCAGCGTGAATTACTTGGGGGCGAATATTACGCAGGTGGGTCTGAACTTTTCACGTCCCGCCGCGCAGATTCTGGGTCAGTATTACCAGTTTATCCGTTTGGGATTCCAGGGGTACAAGGAAGTTCAGCAGAACAGCATGGACATTGCCAAATACCTGCATGACCAACTCGACAAGATGGCCCCGTTCAAAGTGTACAGTAAAGATGTAGTCAATCCGCTCTTTATCTGGTATATGAAACCGGAATATGCCAAGAAGGCCAAATGGACCCTTTATGACCTGCAGTACAAGTTGCAGGAGAGCGGCTGGATGGTGCCTGCCTACACCCTGCCGGACAATCTGGAGAACTTTGTTGTGATGCGTATCGTGGTACGCCAGGGCATGAGCCGCGATATGGCCGACATGCTGCTGGGCGATATTGCCAACGCGATTGCCGAATTCGAAAAACTGGAATATCCCACCCAGGCCCGCATTGCGCTTGACAAGAACCAGAAAGTGGTCGGCAAGGTATTTACCCATACCCACACTCCCACCGCAAAAGCCAAGAAGTAGCGTGATGGACGATTGAGAACAAGGCTGTCTGGATATGTCAATATTCCGGATAGCCTTTTCTCTTACCTCTTTTCCCATTATGTGGTGAAAATCTATCCCTTGTTTTGAACAGGGAATGAGGTGCTTCGCAATCGTTGCACGCTTTTTGCGAACGACACCTACGTAATCGAATCCATTCAACTTAATTTTAAATACTAATAGTATGGCAACAACTAAAAGCACAGGGTTCAAATTGAGTGTCATGACACTTGCAATTATGAATATCACTGCCGTTGTGAGCCTGCGTGGACTGCCTGCAGAGGCGGTTTACGGACCCTCTTCGGCTTTTTACTATCTGTTCGCCGCGCTGGTTTTCCTGATTCCTACCGCATTGGTGGCTGCCGAGCTGGCCGCCATGTTCGCCGACAAACAGGGCGGCGTGTTCCGCTGGGTCGGTGAGGCTATGGGGGCCCGGACAGGCTTTCTGGCTATTTGGCTACAGTGGATCGAGAGTACGATCTGGTACCCGACCGTACTGACCTTCGGCGCGGTATCTATTGCCTTTATCGGCATGCATCCGACGGCCGATATGGCTTTGGCTTCCAATAAAATGTATACGCTGATCGTCGTGCTGGTGATCTACTGGGCCGCCACGTTCATCGCCCTTAAAGGTTTGGACTGGGTCGGTAAAGTGGCCAAGATCGGCGGTTTGGTCGGTACGATCATTCCCGCGGGTTTACTGATCGTGCTCGGTATTATCTATTTGTCGACCGGCGGCCATAACAATATGGATATGAGCCAGGGATTCTTTCCTGACCTGACGAAATTCGACAACCTGGTATTGGCGTCCGGGATTTTCCTCTTTTACGCCGGTATGGAGATGATGGGTATTCATGTGATGGATGTGAAGAACCCGAGCAAGAATTATCCGAAAGCCATTTTTATCGGATCGGCGATTACCGTGCTGATTTTCGTACTGGGTACTTTTTCGCTGGGCTTCATTATTCCCGCAAAGGATATCAACCTGACGCAGAGCCTGCTGATCGGTTTCGACAACTATTTCCACTACCTGCGTATGAGCTGGGCCTCCCCGATCATCGCCATTGCCCTGATGTTCGGTGTGCTGGCCGGCGTGCTGACATGGGTGGCCGGTCCTTCGAAAGGTATCTTTACCGTGGGTAAGGCTGGTTATCTTCCGCCGTTCTTCCAGAAATCCAACAAAATCGGCGTACAGCGCAACATTCTTTTAATTCAGGGTGCCGTGGTGACTTTGCTGAGCTTACTGTTCGTGGTGATGCCTTCGGTACAGTCGTTCTACCAGATACTTTCACAGCTGACGGTGCTGTTGTACCTGATTATGTACCTGCTGATGTTCGCATCGGCCATCATATTGCGGTATAAAATGCCGAATATCGTACGTCCGTTTAAGGTCGGTAAGGTCGGTAACGGACTGATTTGGTTCGTGGCCGGTTTGGGTTTCTGCGGTTCGCTGCTGGCTTTCGTGCTGAGTTTTATTCCGCCCAGCCAGATATCAACCGGTAGTAACACCGTATGGTTCTCCGTACTGGTTATCGGCTGTATTGTCGTGGTAGCTGCGCCTTTTATCATCTATGCTTCGCGCAAGCCGTCCTGGCAGGCCCCGGGTGCAGGTTTCCAGCCTTTCCACTGGGAGCTTCCTAAAAATGCTTCCGCAGCCGCTGCTGCGACTGTAACCGCACCTGCGACCCCGTCTGCTGCGGCCACTCCTACTGCCGGCGCGGCCGGTGACGCGACCAACAATCAAAAAACAGAGTCATGAACAAGAACTTAACAAACGATCAGATAAAAGCCGTTGTACAAGAGGCGTACAACGTTGTGAAAAGCGATACGGGCGGCAAAAATGCCGATTACATTCCCTATTTGGCCAATGTGTCTTCGTCGCTGTTCGGTATCTCGGTTTGCCTGCCTGACGGTGAGGTGATCGAGGTCGGAGACACGGGCTACGTATTCGGTATAGAATCCGTCTCGAAGGTTCCTACCGCCATCCTCGTGATGAAACAGTACGGCGCGGATGTAATCTTGCAAAAGATCGGTGCGGACGCAACCGGATTGCCGTTCAACTCGATCATGGCGATCCTGCTCGAAAACGACCATCCCTCTTCGCCGTTGGTGAATGCGGGTGCCATTTCGGCTTGCAGTATGGTAAAACCGGTGGGTGATTCGGCCGGGAAATGGAAAGCTATTACGGATTTCCTCGGACAATTGTGCGGCAGTCCGTTGGTGCTGATCGACGAGCTGTATAAATCGGAATCCGATACCAATTTCAACAATCGTTCGATTGCCTGGTTGTTGAAGAATTACAACCGGATTTACGACGACCCCGACATGTCGCTCGATATCTATACGCGGCAGTGTTCGCTGGGCATTACACCCAAGCAGCTTTCGATCTGCGGCGGTACGATCGCCAACCGGGGCGTCAATCCCGTGACCAAGACCCAGGTATTCGATAAGGCCCTCGCACCGAAAATCACGTCGATGATCGCTACGGTCGGTTTTTACCAGCATACCGGAGACTGGATGTACACCTCGGGCGTGCCGGCCAAAACCGGTGTCGGCGGCGGTGTGCTCGGGGTCGTTCCCGGCGTGATGGGCATAGCGGCCTTCTCCCCCTCGCTCGACGATGCGGGAAATTCGGTCAAAGCACAAAAGGCCATTTTGTATATCGCGAATAAACTGGGACTGAATATTTTCGACTAATTACACTTTAATCAGTGAGCATCAGAGGGGCATCCGGCAATTGATTTGGGGATGCCCCTTATATTTTATGTAAACTTTTAATGAGGCGGTAAATCTCTTTTTACAGATGGATCGGCTTACGGGTGCTCGGCATTTTATTTGTTCGAATAGTCACGCATGCTTTCACCGGATAAACAAAAACTACGGAAGCTAAATCTGAATAGTCATTCCCAGCCCTAAAATCTTCCTGCAAAGATGACAACAGGCCAAACGACGACACCTGGTAAGCTTAAACCACACTTGGCATTGATCTTCGCGAATGTTCTTTTCGGGATGAACTTTTCGTTCTACGTCTCGATTATCCATCATTACATGGATTTCGAGGACCTGTTCTTCTTTCGCGTGGCTTTTGCTGCCGTCTGTTTTGTGCCGTGGACTTTTTTTTCGCAGCGCTACCGGATTCCGGCGAAAGACTTTGTGAAAATTCTGATACCGACGGTGCTGGTTATTTATGGGCATGAATTCATGATGCTCTGGGGGGCCGAATACACCAACCCGGTGGACGCTTCGACGATTGCCACAATGGCACCGATCGTCACGCTGGTTGTTTCGGCGCGGATGCTGCACGAGAGGTTGCACATGGCTAAGGTGATCGGCGTGATTCTGGCTTTTATCGGTGCGGCTGTACTGATCCTTGGCAACGGAATCCCCGTTTTGCGCAGCCGGGAATTCGGCAACCTGTTTATGTTTATCAGCGTATTGGCCGCTGCCACCAATACGATTTTCATCAAACCTTCGCTGATGCGATACGGTACGATCCTCGTCACGGGTTGGTACTACATCATCGGACTGGTGATTTCCGCCCCGTTCTTTGCCAAAGGGTTGATGCATTATGATTTTGCGTCGTTGCCAGTGGCCGGGGGGCTTGAAATCGCATATATCCTGGTGCTGGGAACCGTGCTGCCCAACTACCTGCTGTATTACGGTACGGAGAAACTGACCTCGGTGCATACGGGCCTTTACTCCTATTTGCAGCCGATTTCGGCCACTATTCTGGCCCTGTTGCGCCGACAGGTCGAACTCGATTACAATAACCTGATTGCTGCCGGACTGATCCTGATCGGTATCGTCCTGGTGGTGATCACTTATGAAAAATATAAATTCCCGGTTCCCAAAATCTAAATGCAAATTGAGCTACCTTTGCACGGTTTTAGTCTTTTTCGCATCTATGGGGAGTTTTCGCGGTGTACTGTATGCTTTGATTTCATCGACCACCTTCGGGTTGGTTCCTTTTTTTTCGATCGCGCTGCTCGGTAGCGGTATGTCGGCTGCAACGGTGCTGTTTTACAGGATGGGTGTTGCGGCATTGCTGATCGGGCTGATCGCCGCGGCACAGCGGAAAAGTTTTGTCATTACGGCCCGTGAATTCGTGATTATCGTCGGTCTGGGGTGGCTTTATGCCGGCACGTCGCTCGGCCTGATTCTCTCCTATAGTTTGATCCCCAGTGGTATTGCTACGACGATTCATTTTCTGTATCCCATTTTGGTCACGTTTCTGATGATCGTCTTTTTTCGTGAGAAACGGTCGGCCGGATTGGTGGTGGCTGCGGTCGTTTCGTTGCTGGGTGTCGGATTGCTGAGTTGGAGCGGCGGTGCTGTCGTGAACGTAGAAGGCATCATGCTGGTGCTGATTACCGTGATAACTTATGCACTCTATATCGTAGGCGTTAATAAAACGGGTGTCGGACGAATTGATTCACTGCCGCTGACTTTCTATATCCTGTTGTCCGCGGCGGTATTGTTCGCTATGTTCGCGGGACTGACCACCGGCATCGGGCCGATCCGCAGTTGGTATCAGGCGGTGAATGTTTTGCTGATTGCGCTGGTTCCTTCGGTTATCTCCAATTTGACGCTGATACTGGCGGTTAAGAATGTCGGGTCGACCGTGACGGCGATTCTCGGTTCGATGGAGCCGGTTACGGCTGTATTGGTGGGTATTTTTCACTTCGGTGAACCGTTCAACCTGCAATATGCCTCCGGTTTGATGCTGATCCTCGCATCGGTTTGTCTGGTCGTATGGAGCAACAACCGTCGGCATCGGATTGATCGTTAAAACCGGCGGTTCGGTCGTATTTTTTTTGCAATCGGTACGAATCAGTTGTTTGCGGGAGAAATTCCTTTTACTTTTATTTCGTCAATTCTCCCTTTTTCAATTATGCAAACGACTCAACGATCGCGGACAAAAGTTATCCAGGTTATCGTCCATACGATCGCCTGGGCGATGATGTTCTGCTCTCCGCTCTTTTTCTCGCAGGGCGAAGGCAATTCGATTTCGTGGGCCCGCTACCTGGGTTTCTGCGCTTCGCCGCTCGCGTTCATGCTTGTCTTTTACCTCAATTATTTCGTGCTGATCGATCGTTTGTTGTTCCGCAAGCGGCTCGGGACCTTTGTCCTGATCAATCTCCTGTTAATTATATTGCTGGCAGTTGGACTACATGGCTGGCATGAATTCCACCGGACGTATGTGATGGGGATCCCCCCTTCTTCCCGCCCGCGTGCCCGTACGCAATTTTATCTCTTTTTTATGCTCCGGGACGCTGTGACGATGCTGCTGGTTACGGGGTTGAGTGTAGCCATCAAAATGACGGGACGCTGGTATCGTGTCGAGCGGGAAAAACAGGAGATCGAAAAGGAACGCACGCAGGCGGAATTGCAAAACCTGAAAAGCCAGCTCAACCCCCATTTTCTGTTCAATACGCTGAACAATATTTATGCGCTGGTGGCGCTCAATCCCCAGCAGGCGCAGTATGCGTTGCATTCGTTGAGCCAGTTGCTGCGGTATGTACTGTATGACAACAATCAGCAGATGATGCCGTTGTCTAAGGAGTTGGCGTTTATTCGCAGCTATGTGGAACTGATGAGCCTTCGTTTGTCGAAACAGGTACAGCTCGAAGTGAACCTGCCTGAGGACGACCGGGGATACCAGGTGGCTCCGCTGCTATTTATCGCATTGATCGAAAATGCCTTTAAACATGGTGTCAGTGCAACGGAACCCTCCTTCATTCACATTTCGTTCGCATTGACCGGAGGTGATACGCTGATTTGCACGGTCGAAAACAGTTGTTTCCCGAAAAATGAACTGGATCGCAGCGGATCGGGCATCGGCCTTGAAAATTTGCGCCGCCGCCTGAGCCTGCTCTATCCCGGACAGCATATTCTGCGGATGGAAAAGATCGGGGAGCAGTATGTGGCGCAGATGATCCTGACATTGAAACCGCATGTGCAGGATAGCGAAATCGGGTCAAAATGATTATCTTGTCGAAACAAATTGTGAGAAGTGATGTCGTTATTGCGTTCCATAGTGGTCGATGACGAACCGTTGGCCCGCGAACTGGTCGAAGGATATGTAAACCAGACACCTTTCCTGGAGTCGGCCGGTTCCTACCCCGATGCACTCAGTGCTATGGAGGCTATCCGTAATGGGATGCAGGCCGAACTGTTGTTTCTCGATATCCAGATGCCGAATCTCAGCGGACTGGAACTCTCGCGTTTGCTGCCGCCGGAGATGAAAGTCATTTTTATTACAGCGTTCGAACAATACGCTGTCGAGGGGTTCCGCGTCGAAGCACTCGATTACCTGCTCAAGCCGGTCAGCTATGCCGACTTCCTGTCGGCGGCCCAGAAAGCACAACGCCAGTTCGAACTGGAACGAGGCGTGGTCAAGGCGAATGTTTCCGTCGAGGAGCGGAGTATCTTCGTAAAAACCGACTACAAAATCGTCCAGATCCATCTGGATTCCGTGCTCTATCTGGAAGGGGTCAAAGATTATGTGCGCATTCATACGGATGATGGCCCGGTCATGACGCTGATGAGTATGAAGGCGATGGAAGAAGCCCTGCCCGATACCCGCTTTATCCGGGTGCACCGTTCTTTCATAGTCAATCTGGATCGTGTGACGACCATTGAGCGCAACCGGATCGTATTCGGCAAGGTTTATATTCCGATCACCGATTCCTATAAGGATCGGTTTATGGAAATCCTTTCCCGGCGTTTGTTGTAGCGTTCCGGGGACAGCGAGGCATATATCGTATTGTCGTCGATGTGGCGTACAGGTCCCGCGGAGGTACTTTATGCCGTTCTGCTTTTCCTTCTTGAAAGAATGTCCGGCATATGTTCGAGTGCCCACCCCACCAGGGCGTCAATATGCGGAATCAGGCTTTGTCCGGTTACGGTCAGCTTATATTCTACCCGTGGGGGCACTTCCGGATAAACTTTTCTGGATACCAGTCCGTCCGTTTCGAGATTGCGCAGTGTGACGGTCAGCATCCGTTGTGAAATATCGGCGATGGATTTCTGGATGTCGCTGAAACGCATGGTTCCGTTGGCGTGCAGCGTCACCAGTACGAGCATCGGCCACTTTTCCCCGATTCGCGTGAGGATATCCCGGATCGGACAACCGTTGGTATGGTGAAAGTTTTGCATTCTTCTTGCAGATTTATCTTTTTGAAAGCCAGCAAAGGTTACCTTAATGTAACTCTCTGACATTGATGTCGGTTCTTGGTTATTTGTACAATTGGTTTTATATTCGCATCACAAAAGTAATAAACTTACTAAAAATAACTATTGTATCATTAAAAAATTGAATTATGGCAAAACGTGTTGCGGTGGTAGCCGTTAATCCGGTTAATGGATTCGGTTTGTTCCAGTATTTGGAGGCTTTTTTTGAAAATGGGATCGGATACGAGGTTTATGCGGTGGCTCCGGCAAAAGAGATTAAAACCAATTCGGGTATTACGTTGGTGGCCGATGATGTGATTGCCAACCTGAAAGGTAAAGAGGATCAGTTCGACGCGCTGGTTTTTGCCTGCGGCGATGCTGTGCCCGTTTTTCAACAGCATGCTTCGGAGCCTTATAACGTCGATTTGATGGAAGTGATTAAAACTTTCGGGGAAAAGGGAAAAATGATGATCGGCCATTGTGCCGGTGCCATGATGTTCGATTTTGTGGGTATCACTGCGGGTCGGAAACTGGCAGTGCATCCATTGGCCAAAGCGGCTATTCGTAACGGTGTCGTCACCGATGAGAAGTCGGAGATCGACGGTAACTTCTATACGGCACAGGATGAGAATTCAGTTTGGACGATGATGCCGCACCTGATCGAAGCGCTGAAAGCCTAATTTCCGTTTACACATTATTCCGACTATCCTGACGGCGGTTTGTTAAAGGATGGGTTTATTTGAAATCAAGGTGTTGGATGGCTGACCTAGATACCATAACGCTGGTTCAGATACTCCAACGCCTTGATTAATATTTTATCTTCCAGGTAGTTATTTCGATCGTTTTCGACCAAAATGTCCGGAATGCATCCGATGCCTTCCGGTGAGCTGCCGTCCGAAAGGGTTATTTTCACGATGGAATAGTTGTATACCCAGCCAGCCGGTGAATACGACTGCAGGCTTTGAGGATAAGTGGCCGACTAACTTGTCCCGGTCTGAAATCTCATAATGGGAAAGTCGGCGGACAACGGTGAATGCTCTTGTGGGGGACGATTGATTGAGACTTCGTAGGTTGTGTTTCTTTTGATGCGGATGAATACAAATTAAAAGCGGAACCCAATGGGATTTCCTTTAAGTTAATGTAACAGTCCGATTTAACGGGCTGTTACATTTTTTGTTGGAGGATTAGGTAACGAAAAGGCAACGGTTCTATTTTCCGTTTTTTGCGTTATGACTCATAACTTCAAATAACTGACGACAAGGTAGTTAAATCTTTTGGAAAAGTCAAATTCCAGATGGATTTTCAATAGTTCTTGCAGTTAAATAATAGTCATATTTCATGCTAATTCATTGACACAACAAATCCGGACTTATTATTAGGTCCGGATTTGTATTTTTCATATAAGAACTAATGAGTCGGTACACACGTACGTAACCTTATAATCTTTGTAATGTGAAAATGAATATCTCTGTACTCGTTCGTGGAAATATCCCCGTCCTGGTAGCAAGCGCCCCCCCGATGATGGTCATCAGAACACATCATACGTTTCACGCGTTCGGGGTTCTTTGCGCTCCCGTTCACTTTCGATACATCCGTATGTGTTACGGCCTGATAGCATTCCCTCGTCACCATCTGCGCCCCTGCTGCAGACTTTTTCCTAAACGATCCGGGAATTGAATTGTCGGGACAGGAATAGGCCGTCTATGAAATTTGCGGGCACAGCTATTGCCGGTGTTGTTGTAAGTATGGCGATATCTTTTATCTTCCGTTCCGGATTTGACGCTGGGTGCAGTAAAGGGCCATCTTTCGGCCCGGTTTCTGCATAAATAGCGGAGAATGCCGAACGCAGGTAAGAGCGCGCACAAATGAATATTGCGATATGTTAACAGGATCGATATATGGCCCCGGATCTTCGGACATGACCTCTGCCCGGGGCTTTTACCCGTAGTCTGTATCCGGTACGTGTTTTCCGTTGTGTTTTACTGGCGTTGATTATACGTTTCTCAAGATACGCTTCACGTGCTCCTGTGCCGGAAATACCCGGCGGCAGGGGCTGACTGCACGGACCTTTCGTCTGCCTCTAACCCTTTTCAACACTTTCAATATATTTCCCCGCACGGGGTTCGGACCTCTTTCGCCAGTCATTCGATCCATAGGCAACAGCGGAGGGGAACCGTTCCCCGTGCGTTTTTTCTTGTACTCATTAACTCGGAGGAATGCACGACTCTCGTCGAAACGGACAGGGACTTCGCCGACCGTAACCCGCCGCCGCATTCCTCCCCGAAACATCCGGAACCATTCGCCATACTTATCGGGGACGGCCCTCTGCGGAACTATCGACACCTACGACTGCTCCGCCGCCGAGGGACTCGTAAAGCTCGCAAGGCTGTGTATCGCCCCTCGCCGCGACCGATCGGCCATCCCCGATTTTACTTCGTACTGTAACTTTTCGGCAGAGAACCGAGTTAATAACAAAGACAAAGGACGGATACGGCCTGCGGCAGTATTATATCGGAAGGGGACGCTCCGTAGGCCCACCGGTCCTTATTTCGAAGATAATAAACGAGCGACGCCGACATAATCGTGCAGCGGAAGGAGCGCGGAGGACTGCATGCAATTACGGCGACGGATAAGTGTCTTCAGGCAAGCCCTCCGCGCTCCTTTTACACTTCTAACCATTCAAAACGGTAAATCATGGCAAACGATGAACAAACCCGAACGGTCGCGGTCGTGACCTTCTTTTACCAAGGAGAGTATCTGAGCTCTCTGGTGTTCGACGATACGGAAACGGGCGACACGGTTATGGCGACACTACAAAAGATTCTCGACTTTCAGGAGGCCGGCCTATCGTTCCGGTGCGAGATCAAGAAATTATACAACGCGCAGTCTATCCTGCAAGAAATGGACGCTTGGAAGGAGGGATTCGTCCGTCCGCAGGGAACGATTCTCAAACTCATGCGGATCATCGAGGCCATGAAATCGAATTGACCGTTCCAGAGAACACCCATTGACACGTTCCGCTCATCCGAGAACCATAATACATAACCGCAATGAACCGAACCGAAACGCTCCCGGCCACCGATCTCGACAAACTGCTCGACCGGGAAAGAACTTTCGCCGGACTGCCCGCACGGATCGACCTCTCGCAGATCACAGGCTTGTGGCGACTGGTCCATTCCTACCGGTACGATCCGGAGAGAAGATCGTGGGTTACTCCTATCTCCCATCTGCATGACGACGTCCGTATCCGTTTTAACGCAAACGGTATGCTGGAAGAATACGAAGCCGAATTCACGACGATTCGCAGCTCCTACCGTTTCGATCCTCAGCGCAGGACACTGACGTGGGAGAACTGCGAGCACCATATCGTTTCGCTTATGCCCTCGTATATGGCGGTAGTCATTTATGAACCGGTAACGGAAAAGCGCGACTGCGAGGAGACGTATAAGTTCGTATATGAACGGTTGTCCATCCTGAATTGAACCGGCCTCGGATAAAAACTGATCGAAACCGGGCTACGCAGACTTCGCTTATAAAAGCAGCTCTCGTACAGTCTGCACTTCTCTCTTTCTGCCATACAGCTTTCGTCGTCCGGAATCGTATGGAGATTTAACCGTTTTCTACTTAACATAGACTGAAAATACCCGGTTTCTCTTTGGGAGCTGGGTATTTTACATCATAGTCACACCTGCCGGACGGATCCACATGGATCCGTCCAGAGACATATACGGGCTTGGAAACGGTAAGCGAGACCTATATCGCTGCCATTGACCGACCTGAGTTCTTTTTCTGGAATCCAGAGCCGGCTCTAAAGTATGCTGTCCGTTTCTTCGATGCTTGCGACCTTTTGTTCCGCATTCTCTTTCGGCGTCGGTTCCGAAGCAATTTTCCGGTTGAGCACCTCCTGTTTTTCCTGCAAAGCCAGCAATTCGGCTTCTTTCGCTCATATACCGCCGACGATTTATCCCCAAAAACAGAAGATTTTAGACCATTTGGTGTATTGAGGCAGGGTATTCAGCTCTAAAATATGTAATACACTACGACATGCAAAGCTCTGTAAAATGACCGATCGGAAGGATTGGTCATTATTTTAATGTATTGAAATTTAGAACAGTATTCAGTAGATTCAATATCCGAATCCTTATAACGCTCACCCGTAAGTCTAACTATAAATCCAAATGTCATGAAGAACACCCAAACTTTTTCCAACAAAATGATTGACCTGACTGGTATACAAGATTACGAACGGATTACGGCTGAGTTCAACCGATTGACAAAAGACTATTATGCGAAGGAAAAGAATCCGATTCAGCGATTTCGTACCTTGCGCCAGATACGGATCAGGCTTGCGCTGGCGAAAAGGGTTTACGAAGTGGCCGGTAAAGAGACAGAGTATATTATCCGCTTGCTGAAAAATGAAGAGGAGATCGTTTTAACGTTCGCATCCCAGGCGAAAGATTCGGATCTTTCGCCGACCGGCCATAAGGTAGTACGTCTGAATTGGTCGGGCAAACTGATCGATCTGGTCGAGATTGTCTACGGCCTATATGTCGGCCGTTGTATTAATGGAGGACGATGCGACATCAAGGAGATCGTAACCGCTTTCGAGCAATTGTTCGGCGTCAGGTTGTCGCATATTTACAATCGACTGCTGGCCATCCGAAATCGCAAGAACGGCCGGACCCCGTTTTTGAAATGGCTCAGCGAGCAAATCGAGCGGGATGCCTATGAAAAGGACGAATAGATATCTGGTAAACAAGAGACAAACAACGACCGAGGATCGCTTGTCTTTTCAATATATCTATTTTGATAATCAGGGAGGACATCGTCCTCCCTGATTCAGATTTTATTTTTTAATTTTTCTTGTTAGTACTGTTCCTTGATAATCTCCCGGCAACAGCATGCTCCGAAGGCCATTGGAATCCACAAGGGCATTGAAAGGAAAATCAATATCAGTATCCATCAATGTAACGATATTTCCTTTTTGCGACCATTTACCTTCGGAAATGCTTTGACTCATTATTTCCCACCGGTAGTGTTTATTGCGATACAGCATTAATCGAAATACAGGATTTGAATATTCTCCAGGTTCAATCTTAGGATAATTATGATTTTTAACTCCTGCTATAGAAGACAAAATGAACCGATAATTTATTATTGGCAGTCCGTATAAAGCATCATATAATAAATTAGAAGTATCATATTTTGCAATCCATCTATTTTTAAAAAAATGAAACCCGTTTAGGAACTGCAAACTATCTCCTCGTTTTATGGCTTTTAACGTATAACGGAATAAGGAATCTTTACAATACAGTGTATCTTGTTTAACTGAAAATGACCCTCCCGAAATAGTTTCAGCCCAAACAACATCCTCTGACCAATTTCGGGAAATGCCAATCGTATATTGATGTGTGGTATTTAACCTGAGAAGGAACTCCATATCTTCATCATTGTTAAATAATGTATCGCCGGAAGGTTTAGGTAACGTAAAGCTGTATGTACCGTACCAATCGTCGGTATTTTGAGCTGTAGCATGATGTGCCGAATACATTATAATCATGCAACAAATCAATCTTATCAATATTTTCATTTTATTATAAGTTTAAAAAGGTGAAGGATAGCCCTTAATATTGAAAATACCCTTTTCAATTTTTAAACTTCGAAACAGATCGGTATCCATGACTCTTCCCGCTTGTTCATAAACATTAGATGTCCTCCTTGATTTAGATTTTATTTTTTTAGTACAGTTCCTTGATAATCCCCCGGCAACAACATGCTGCGAAGACCATGGGAATCCATAATGGCATGGAAAGGAAAATCTAATGAAGAATCTATGAAAGTAATGATGTAGCCTTGTTGACTCCATGTGCCTTCGGAAATCTTTTGATTTAAAATATCCCAACGGTAACGGTAATCGGAATAAAGAATCAAACAATGTAGCGGATCTGAATATACGCCAGGTTTTATTGCCGGATAAATTCCCGAATAATTAGGAACGTTTTTCGCCTGATCAAGTATCGCTTTATAATCCGGAATTTTGATATAATCAAAGACGCCGTCTGTGAAACTCTGAGAATCAACTTTATTTACAGGGTAAGACATCAAAAAGCGGAAGCCCGAAAGAAACCGGATTGAATCTCCTTCTTTGACAGCCGTCAAGGTGTAACGGCATACAGAGTCGGTACAAAATAGCGTATCCCGTTTTATTTGAAAAGTTCCACCGGAAATGATGGCATCCAAAACCCGATTGTCTGTTACAGATCTTGAAATGGCAATCGAGTATTGATGAGTGTTATCTAATTGAAGTGTAAAGTACACACTCTCACCGAATACTGCATCATCTAAAGGATTCTGGAATATACATGTATATCCTCCATACCAGCTATCTTCATTGGCGTGAGGAACTGCTCCATTTGAAACCTGCATGAGGAACATGCAGTACAAAATCATTAGTAATGTTCTCATATTAAATACGGTTTAAAAAGGCGAAGAATAACCATAGCCGAGACCAAAGTTCATAGCCCATTTAAGATACGCATTGGCATCCCCATATCGTCCTGCATTCATATAAGTATCGACACTATATTTGTATGCTGTGCGCTCAGATTGTGGATCAAGACAATAAGCTCCATACGTGAAATTATGATAGGCATGAATCAACTCATGACCGACTACCGCTTTAAAATCAATTATATCGGTTGTAGTGGCATAAGCAGGAGAAATATGCACTGTGGATATACCTGCACTACTTTGCACAGTATATCCTCTTACTGCCAAAATTTTTTTCCCCACTCTTTTGTTATATGTGCCTCGTTCGTTTAACGAATATTGGTTTCTGGCGCGAAGTCCTGGATTCGTGGTAATAGACTCTATTCCCCAATCGCCTTCCTGTACGTTATAATATTTTTTTACTCGATATTTCAATACTTCATCGGCCGAAGAATAATCATAATTTGATACCGATGCAGATGCAGAACCAGTATCAAACATTTCATTCACCTTGATTCCATTCCAGAAATTGAATCCGTTTATTGCATCGGTAATACCTTTAGTGAGTCCACCGGTCAGAGCACCGGCCAACATCCCCGAACTCGCTCCTGTAAAACCCGCAGCCAAACCTTCCCGGAAAGTCGCACCTGAACTCCATGCGTTGCCTGCACCCGAGACGAAACCGGCTGCAGCGCCTCCGCTTGCTCCGAGTATAGCTCCATTGAAAAAACCTCCGGCCAGTTTCAAACTTACTTTTCGTGCTGCAGCTGCGGCTTGTATCGCCTTGTTCAATCCTGTGGTGACCTGATAACCGGCAAGGCCTGAAAGCGCACCGACAATAAACGCTTTAACGTAATCTCCGGCATTATGGAGCTTAGGTAGTTGTGTAACAGTATTCGTCCATATACCCATTGCTACCGCAAAGAAGGCCCAATGTGCGAATTGCCCGTTCCGGTCGACATACATCATCGGACTGTTTCCACAGAACAGATAAGGATTGGCATACTGAGCCGCTGGGTCCATGTTGAACCATCGCCCCAGCATGGGATCGTAGAACCGCGCCCCGAAGTCGTACCATTCGAGCATCGAACCTCCGAGGTTTCCGTCCTGCAATTCCTTCCCGCTGAACAGGTATTTGTTCTTGTTTAAATTGCTGTATTCGAACGCGAGGCCGAAGGGATAATAGTCCGTTGTTTGGGAAGCTTGCAGCGTCCCATCGACTGCCGAGAGCATCACGCGCGTATTGCCCAGATGGTCGGTCTTGAAGTAGTTGTACGTGTAGCTCGTTCCGGCGGAACCTTCCGTGCGGGACACCGTCCCCTCCGGGGTGAGCATATACAGCAACTTGTTATCGCTGCCGTAGACCATCACCGAGCGGTAATAAGTCAAAGAACCGTTCGCATCGCAGGCCAGCTTCTCGCCCGATGCGCTATAAATATAGTTAATCTTTTGATTTCCTGCAACGATTTCTTCGGGAAGATTGAGCGTATTGTAGGCGATCGTTAGTCCGCGCCGCCCGTCGAAAGTCATGTTGCCGTCCGCATCGTACAGATAACTGTCCGAGGCGGTTCCGTTCACGCCGACCGAGAGCAGGCGGTAGCCGTCGTACGTATAGGTCAGCTCGTGCAAGTTCTCCCCATTACTGCCGGTCCGCTGAACCGAGAGGATATTGCCGTTCAGGTCGTAGGTCAGTCCGCCTTCCTGATAATTCGCAGACGGACTCCATACGCCGCCGGAGAGTAGCTTGTAATCCGCCGATCGGAGCTGGCCCACACGGTCGTATGCATAGGCGTAGGCTTTATCCGTCGATGCGGACGATCCCCAACGCATGGCGCTGACGTTCCCGTCCAGACGCGGCACGGCTCCTGTCACGGCGCTCTGCTCGTAGTCGAGCGCATAGCTGAACGAAGGCGAGGTGACGGCGTTCGTGCGTCCGGTCAGATCGTAAGCGTAGGATTCCGTTTCCAGTCCGTTGTGGATCGATTTGGTCGCCGTCTGTCCCAGTTCGTCGTAGGTGTACGAGGCGAGGACGACTTTCTCGTTGGCCCCGTCCCCGGCGATCTGCTGGCTCACCTGCTGCAAGCGCCCGAACGCATCGAACTCGAACCACTTGTCGTATTCGTAGACCGTATTGTCCACGGTCTGCTTTACTTTCGTCCGCGTCACGTTGCCCGTGAAATCATGGGTATTGGAGGTGATCTCTATTCCGGACGGATAAAGATCCGTCACCGACTGGATCGTCTGATAATCGCTGTCGAAATAGACCGCTGCGGTCAGCCATCGGTCTGTTTCGATGCCCAGCACCTTGCTCTTGCTGCCGGTGCTTTGGCCCTGCACCCGGTAGGTCGGCGTACCGCCCAACGCATCGGCCGTCGAGAAGGCGTGCGGATCGTTCTCCGGCAGCCAATCGTAATCGTCGTAATAGGTGACGCTCAGGTAAGCGCCCTCTGCCGTCGCCGAAGGATAGCTCTGGTTCGTATATCCATGCACGGCCGATCCCCTTTCTTCGTAGAGCACGGTCGCCGCGTCCAGCGCCGCCTTGTGCGATTCGAAAGTGCCGCCCGTGACGATTCCCGAAAGCACGGGACGGTCCATCCGGTCGTACTTGGTGAACGACCATTCGTTGGATGTCCGTTGCTTACCGCTTTGGGTCATGGCGAGCCGTCCCCGCCGGTCGTACAGCGAGTAGACGCAATCCGTACCGGGGTTCCACTGGCGCACGGCCTGTCCCTTGTCATTGTATTCAGTGTAGTAGCTGAGCTTATGCAACTGCGACGGCGTGTAGATCGTTCCGTCGGTCAGCGCCTCGTGCTGGGCCGGAGGCAGAACGTAGCGCTGCTGCCCCAGATCGTCGTAAACGTAGTAGGTCATGCGGCGGTCCGTTTCCGATACCCGCACCTCTTTGGCGATCACCTGTCCCTGCGCGTTCGTATACTCGTAGCTTTCCTGACGCTGGGCCTGTTCGGCCTCCGTGGCGTTGTCTTTGGCTGCCAGCACCCGTTTGACAGTCAATTGATCGGCAGCGTAATAACCGTCGAACTTCAGGGACGAATCGTCCTCCATACGGTAGCGGCGGATCGCATCGGCCTGCGTATTGAGCCGGTAGCCGAAATGCGTATAGTATCCAGAAAGGGTCCGGTATTCTCCCGGCGAGGTCTGGTTCAGGACGAACCCCAACGGGGAATCGTCATACGTTTTGTACGAACGTGCGTAATCTCCCTGCCCGGTTCCGAATTTCGCCGAATAGAAAGCCGTTTGTTCGCTAAGCGGATCGGAGACTTTGGCTCCGGATGCCGCAGCGGTGACGAAAGGCAGATAGCTGACCGAATCGGCGCGCCCCATGCAGTCGTACTCGACGAACGAGACGATATCCCCTCCTGCGGGAGAAGCCCCTACCTGTACGGTCTGCTCCTGCCGGTAGAGCCCGTCGTAATAGGTGACGGTCGCGTTGTAAGCCGTGCCCGTCTCATCGGTATAGATGCGCTCGGTCGTGCTTTGTTGCTGCGCTGTGGGCAGCGCCGAAGCCTGCGTGAACGAGATGGCGTGGGTCAGCATTTTCGAGTGATCCCTCGGGTCGGGATACTCCAGCACGACGGTTCCGTTGATGGTCTGGCCGGTCGTATTGGATTTGAAAGCGATGACGCCCTTCTGTCCGTTTTGGGTCGCCGGACGGAAATTCGCCTTGTCCACTTGAGAATCCACTGGCTCGCCCAGACGCGGCGTCGGCATCGTCTGAATCGAATCGGTCGGACCGAAGGCGAAGTCGTACTCATAGCTTCCACCGCCGGCATCGACCGTAAAGCGCTCGGTCGGGATCTCGATCCAGTAACCGGCATAAGTCGGTTGGCTGACGGTGAAAGAGACCGTCACCGGGCTTCCTCCGAGCGGATCGGTAAATGACGCTATGGCCTCGCCATAGCGGTCCGGTCCCCGGTAGTTCGGATTCGCAGTCACGGTCAGTGCTGAATTGGCGAATGAGGCCGAACATCCTTCCGGCAGTCCGCTCGTGCCGAGATAATCGAGGGTAACGCTCCCTTCCCGATTTTGGTATGAAAGCGTAACCGACTGTGAGCCTCCTTCAGGATCGATCGTTACATATTGCGGCGAAGCCGACAGGCTGAAGTCCAGCGGAGGTTGCTCGACGGTCAATGTCGCGGAGACAGGCTTCGAGGCATCGGTCTGATTCGTAAAATGGAGCGTAACGGTTGCCGAGCGGGACTGTGTGCCGTCATTCGAGCCCGACACCTGAAGATTCAGTTTTGTTCCCTGCTGCGAGATCGTGCACCATGCGGGCAGGTTCTCCGCATGATCGTAACTCAGGGCGAAAGCGTCGGTACGGTACGTGTAGGCCAAATCGATTTCCGCATTGCCTCCGCCGGCAGGAACGCTCGCCTGCGACGTGGAGAAAGAAACGGCGTAATTGTCCGGCTGTTGGGTGTAGGAAATCGTCGCCGAGACGGGATTGTTTCCGTCCAACGGATTCTCGTAATAGACCGTGATGTTCCCGCTGCCGAGCGAGGTGAAACCGTTGCTCCCATAGGCGAGAGTCAATTGACCGTTCGCTCCGGGAGTGATCGACCACCCTTCGGGAAGCCCGGCTGCGGATCTATAGGTCAGAGCGACCGGACCTGTACGGTCCTCGTAGACGACACTCAATGCTTGCGTTCCACCCGCAGAGGCAAGATCGACATTGCTTTGCTCGAAGCGGATGCGATACTCGGCCGGTTGTTGGGTGAAAGCAATGACATCGGATAGTGTTTTAGCACTCCCAGCGGGATCTTTGAAATTGAAAGTAATATTGCCGGAAAGCGGCGAACTCGTCTGATTCTTTTTAAATTCGACAGCCAGCTGGCTGCCATTGATTACCCGACAGGATTGTATCTGTCCTTGATCCCCGCTGTAACCGGTGCATTCGAAACTCACGAGCGAATCGATCGAATAAGCGATACTCAGTGTTTTGGTTTCACCGGCTCCGCTCACTTCCACACTCTTGGGAGTGAGGGTTACCCATGAACTCATCGACTCCTGCGATACAGAAAAAGATGCCGTTACCGGCTGAGCGCTGTTGAGCGGATTGGCATAGGATACGGTAAGATCGGCATAGCGTATTACGCCGGTGATATTTCTCTGTGCGGAGAGAGTCAGGCGTCCTCCGCTGCCGGCTGTAAATACACACCAGTCGGGAACGCCTGAACATCCCTGATATGCCAGGTCCATACTTCCGGTTCGCTCCGCATATACGATGGTGGCCATAGTGCTTCCTCCCTCCGGGACGATAGAGTATGAGGACGAGGTGGCACGGATGGCATAGCTTTGCGGTTGCTGTGAAAGACTGAATGAGGCCGTTACCGGTTGAACACTGTTGAGCGGATTGGCATAGGATACGGTTATTGTTGCACTGCGGACCGTATTACCGCTGTTGGCCGCGCATGAAGCGGAAAGCGTTCCGCCGCTGCCGGGGGTAAGTGTACACCAATCCGGCACTCCCGAACTGCTTTGGAAAGTCAGTCCGACAGTCCCGGGGCGTTGCGTGTAAGACAGCGTGACGGTCTTGGTTTCGCCCGAAGGAGCTACCGTCAAGCTGTTATTGGGAATGGTGATGTCGTAAGGTAGCGGTTGCTGCGAATAGGTAAATGTGGCCGATACCGACTGGCTGCTGTTGATCGGATTCGCATAATAGATCGTTACGGTTCCGCTAAGCGCTGTATTGGCCGTATTACCCGGAAAAGTCACGGAAAAAGTGCCGTTGCCGTTTGCCGTTACGGTAGCCCCGGCGGGCAGTCCCGAACAGCTTTGATACGTGAGACTGACCGTCCCCGTGCGGTCCACGTAAGCGAGCGACAGGGTTTTGGTTTCGCCCGCTGCTGCAACGCTCAAACTATTGTTCGGAATGGTGATGTTGTAAGGTAGCGGTTGCTGAGAATAGGTAAATGTGGCCGATACCGGTTGGCTGCTATTGAGCGGATTGTTGTAGGAAATCGTCGCCGTACCGCTACGGGTCGTGTTGGTCGTATTCGAAGGAAAAGCCACGGAGAAGGTTCCGTTGCTATTTGCCGTGACGGTTGCTCCGGCAGGCAGGCCCGTACAGCTTTGATACGTGAGGCTGACCGTGCCGGTACGGTCCACATAAGCAAGCGACAGGGTTTTGGTCTCGCCCGCTGCCGCAACGCTCAAACTATTGTTCGGAATGGTAATGTTGTAGCTGAGCGGCTGTTGGGAGAGCGAGAACGATGCCGTGACGGGTTGTGAAGCGTTGAGCGGATTGTTATAGGAAACCGTTGCAGTCGCACTGCGCGCGGCATTGCCCGTATTGGCCGAACAAACCAGAGAAAGAGAGCCATTGGCTCCGGGGGTCAGTGTGCACCATGCAGGCAAGCCCGAGCTGGATTGATAGCTCAGCGTAACAGGATTATCCCGCTCCACATAGGATGCCGTAAGGGTTTTATTCCCTCCGGCAGAAGGTATGCTCACGCTATTTTCAGATAGGGTCACGGCATAGCTGGCCGGAGTTTGGGAAAAAGCGATCGCATCGGATATGGTCAGCGCAGAGTTGGCCGGATCCCGGAAAGTGAATGTAATATTTCCGGAAATTGTCGAATTGGTTTGGTTTTTCTTGAAATTGACATACAGTTGATTGTTGGCGATACGGTAAGATTGCACCTGCCCCTGATCACCGCTGTAGCCCAGACACTCGTAGGTAACGGTAGAATCCACCGCATACTGGAGATTAAAGGATTTTTCCTCTCCCACCCCCTTAACGGTCACGCTTCCCGGCGTAATAGCCACCCATGAGGGAACGGTCGACTGATACATTTTGAAACTTGCCGTAACAGGATGGGCTGCATCCCGGGGATTTTGGTACCGGACCGTTACGGTCGCGTTACGGTCCGTGCCAGACGCATTTCTGTCGCACCGAAGCGTCAACTCCCCGTTCGTGCCGGCCGAAAGCGTACACCCGGCAGGCAATCCCGTCGCTCCCAGATAGGTCAGATTGACCGCCTCCTGCATGTACACATAGGAGACCTTCAGTTTCTGGGTGCCTCCATACGGATCGACCGAGATACTGGCCGGCGCTATCGAGATCGTATAATCGGGCGTCGCGGCCGGCTGAGTAAAAGAAAGAGTACCGAAAATTTCATTGGACATATTCTGGGGATCCCGGTAATAAACCGTTACGGTACCCGATACCGGAGTATAACCCGAGTTCGCCTTAAATACGATCGTAAATTGTTTATGACTATTGCCGGTTACAGAGCTGACTTGGGAAGATGTGGTGGCATAGCGGATAAAATCCATATTCATCAATGAATCGGGAGAAATGGTGTAATCTACCGAGCAGGTATAGGTTCCCCCTTCGAGCGGAACGGAAATCGAGCTCGGACTGACTGAAACGTACTGCTGACCGTACAAGAACAGGCCGCAAAAAAGAAATAACAGGGATAAACTATATTTTTTCATAACCGTTGCTGCTTACTTTGGGTTATTGGTACTGATAACTTTTGAGCAATCGCCGCTCGTTGTCTCGGATGGCCGAGAGGCGGCCGAGGGCATCGTATTCGTAATTCGTGGTATAGCCGTTAGGATCGGTCTGAGAGGTCATGCCGACACCCGGCAGATGGGTATAAGTCGTCATTTCCGAGCCGGTGGGCTGGATACGCAATTCATCGATGATTTTACCTGCGGCACTGAGCTCGTAGCTCGTGCTGGCCTCGGCCACCTCCAGCATCTGTTGGACCCGTTGCCATGATGCGCCGTTATCGGAACTCTCCCAGTAGGACAGAAGATAGCTTCCCGGTATGAAATTTCGCAAATCGACCGAATAGGTGCTGCTAAGTATACGCTCTCCGGTTTTGGCTGAGGGAGATTCGGTTCCCTCGGCCATGTCCTCGAAGCTGGTGTGAAACACTTCTTTGTCCCGCTCGTCGCGGTGGTGCAACTGTGAAAGCGCATAGCGCCCCGTAAGCGTCCAGCCGAGCAGGGATGGAGTGCTCACATTCAGTGTCATCGTCTGACTGCCGGCCGTCGCGGGCATCGTAAACGACAGTCTCCAGTTCATCTTTGCGGCAGTGCCGGAAAGAACGGTCGGCGTGTAAGTGACGCTTTGGCCCGTCGTGCTGTTCTGCAGGACAAGATTCACGATACAGTCCGTGCCGACCACGACGGAAGAGTCGACCGACAGGTCGAGCTCCAGAGAGATCGTTTGATCGGTATTCAGATCGAACGAGCGAACCACGGGTGACTTATTATTTGCGGTAAAAGAGTAATCCTGCGTAGTAATATAATCTTCCGGACCGCCGCCTCGCGCATTTTTCACCCGTGCGATCGGCAGAGAATGGTCGTAGCCGTAAATGACGGCCTGATAACTCCCGTACGGCGCATGGGTACAGGTCGGATTGCCCCAATTATCGTACTTGTCGAAGATCATCGTCTCCTCGTAGCGGGAGTCGTAGGTGAAATGGCCGGAGGCGTCGATCGAAGACTTGGTGAAATCGCTCGGCGAAATCGGCTTGGATAGTTTTAAAGCAAGCTTTCGATCGACCAATACCGTGCTGTCAGGCATATCGCTCATTCGGAAAAGCGTCAATTCTCCGCCAACAATTTTTCCATTTTTATAGGATATTTTCTCTATCGGTACTGCCTGCATGTGATGCCGTTGCATCATTGTGAGCGCACTTTGCATGGGTGTGGCAAATCCCGACAGGATTTCATAATCGAACGAATAAGTCGTTTGTGTAACAATTTGATTATTTTCTACAGCTTTCTGGACAATAGTTTTGGGTGACAAATATGTCGTGTCATATATTGTTGATGTAGAAACAGGTAAGTTGTAATGTCCTTTTAGGATTGTCGTACTGTCCAAATAGATTGGCTGAGAATACCAAGTATAATTGGATAACCTATACATGGAGTCAAGCTGGCTGGAAGGAGTCCCGAACTCCCTTGTATATATTTTATGACCGATCGCATAATTCGAGATTTTATGCTTTACAGGTGCATTAAAGTTATAATGATTTATTGTAGAGTAAATTAATTCTCCAGATGCGGAATACGAAGACTGTTCCAACGGCAGCCCTCGCTTATAAAAATAAGTTGTTAAGGGAGCACCATCCACTCCTCGCCGATATCTTGGTTCTTCATGGATACCAGTTTTATCGATTTCATAAGCGATCGGTTTTTCTCCGTTACAATATTCGGTTGAGAATGTCGAGTATTTATAAATATTATACGCTCCGTTAGGCAATACTTCGCGGACCTCAGAATAAACAATTGCTGCTCCGGAAACATCATAGAGGCTGTTCTCATTACTATTAAGTATAATATAAGAATGCCTGCCCGACACTATGATATTCGAATTCGATATGGCATAATCAACTTGGGGCTGATATACCTCTCCGCTGGAATTACCTGTCAGAGTTCCATCTGTATTGCTTTTCAAATAAATATATTTTGTAGATCGTGGAGCCGAATTAGAGTTTTCGTATTCTTTTATTTGCTTGATACGGACACCTGCGGAGGTACATATATCCGTTTTCTGTTCTTCATAGTCAAAAACTTTTTTACCTCCGCCTTTATAGCGAATTTCGGTTAACATATCCGCTTGAGTGTAAGGCCAGTGGGGTTCTTTATCATCGCCTCGTGAGGGTAAACTATCATTGTATCCTCCTTGGGGATAATCGTATCCTTTATAACTGTCGGGGCCATTGTAATAACCGAAATGATCTGTATTTCTCGATGAGCGACTCGGCAAAGAATAACCAGTATTATATCCGAACAGATAATAATCGCCTTCTGTTCCCTCATTTTTTTCTGTTACACTAACTAATTTGAGACTCCCGTTGTCGAATGTACCGTATGAAAATGCAAATGACCTGACATCATGATCGTGCTGACTGATTCTTAGTTCTTGCAATCTGATGACGTATGTATTTCCATATCGAATGGAGTCCGATAAAAACTCTATTTTCCCGTTCTTCCAGACAATTGATTTTAAATACTGAGGATAATGAGTGATCTGCACATTTTTCGTTTCGACCTCTTTTTCTTCGTCATTTTCCATTGTCGTATACACATTTTGCATCGAATTATATTGAACCGGTCCGGATGTATAGGTAAAATCGATTTTATTGCCATTATAATCTATAATCTGAGTTAAGTTCCATGAGGAAGGATAATACTCGAGCTCATCTTCTCCATTTTCTTTATCGGATTCCTGTTTATACATACTGGTTTCTATAGCCTTGAAAATATACTGTATACCAGCATCATTCGTAATTTTGAAGTAACTCGACGGTAAAGTTTTGTCAAACCATTCTATTTTTAAATTCTGATAAGGCATTTCCCATGCACGTCCATCGTAATCAACCATAAATCGGCCGGTTCCGCCCGGAAATTCGAAATAAAAAAGATCGCTTTCACTATCGAACTTATCTTCGAGCCGTTGCTCCGTTGTTTTTAATGTCCATTGAGGCAGATTTTGAGCGATATAACCATCGCTTGAAGAAACAGAAGGTTTACAGAAACCTTTTTCGTCCGCTCCTCCACCTTTCACCATGCGAGAAATTCTTCCTCCGGCAGAAAGTCTCCAACCTAAACCAACCCAGGTGGCTGCATCATTCACTTTAATTCCGGAGGCTTGATAACAAAGCTGGACCGGTACCTGTAGACTTTTCAGGCCGATCCCGTACAAAGGGATGTTGATATTAGCAACACCCGTGTAAAAATTTACTGGCACATTCACGCTCCGCATAAGAGCTCCTGCCTGAGTAGACGGAGGAGTAATATTCATCTGTCCATACCCAAACAGAGCCATTCCTGACAGTAGCACACATAGAAGCATCTGTCTTTTAAGTTTCAACAGGTTCATAAGCATTTATCGAGTTAATTAGAATTGACAGGAATAGCGAGCGAGAGCAAATAAATCGTTCTTACGAAGAATTGAATATCCTGTAAATAATTCTGCGCTGCTGTTAGTAAAGATCTTGAGATCGGGTGAGGAAAACAGATAACTACATAGTAACCACCCTGTTTTTCTTATGGATATTAACAGATTGAAATCAACACGACCGAACTACCTCGACCAAACGGCAGATTATGAATGCTTTTCGGCGTTTTCGGTCTTAAAACTGCGGCAAAACGCTCCAAAGCGTCCGTTCAAGGGCTTTGAAAGGATGAAAACAGCCCAATTTTGCATTTTTTGGTCCGTTTCTGCCGAAAAACGCCTGCAAAAGCCTTAAAACAGGGTATCGTAAGACAAAACATGACGGCAACATATGGGACTTCCTGTTTTTATCATATTCACAATTAGCTATTTATCGAATATCACATCATAAAAAACAGGGTAGTTACCATATACTTATCAAATCGATTCGTTTTCGCTTCCGACCTTCGTATAGCAGTCTTTGAACAGGCCATCTATTTACTCAACATTTGGTATTATGACACGAATCGTTTCCCGACGTCTTCCCGCTTTTTCTCTGCCGGAGTTACTCGTTGTTTTGGTCATTATCGGGATTCTGGTGCTGATCGCACTGCCGAACCTGATGCCGCTCATCTCGCGGGCCAAAAGCACCGAAGCCCAGCAGCAGCTCGTTTTTCTGCACACGCTCGAGAAGAATAACTTCTACACCTACTCGAAGTATTCCGCCACGCTCGAGGAGCTCGGCTTCGAGCAGCAGCCTCTGGTCACGGACGGAGGCCATGCCAACTACCGCATCAAGATCGTCGAGGCTTCGGAGGGGGGATTCCGGGCTACGGCCACGTCCGTGGTCGATTTCGACGGCGACGGCGAGTACAATGTCTGGGAGATCGATCAGGACAAAAACCTGAAAGAGACCGTCAAGGACTGATAACAACCTTTTCTGATCGGCGGACCGGAACAGGCGGGACTCGGGTCCCGCTTTCCGGCACGCTTCCATCTCGAATCCGTTTGATACCCTCTTCATTTATGCCTTGGCAATCGCTCGCATACCTGCTTCCGGTCGTTCCGGCGACCGTACTGGCCATCTCCGATCTTCGCCATCGGACTGTTCCGGTAAGCTGGCTCACCGCATTCGGCTTGTGCGTACTGTTGCCGTCCGTGTTTTTGTCATCCGTAGGAACGATACTGTACAATATGCTGACGAACATGCTGCTGCTGATCTGGGTCTTCGGCGGAGCGTGGATCTATCTGAAGCTGCGCTACCGGCGACCGTCAAGCCTCCTTCGGCAGTATGTCGGTTCCGGCGATCTGATTTTCGCATTGCTGCTGACACCGCTCGCTCCGTTGCCGCAATATCTGTTGCTGCTGCTGGGGGGATGCTTGGCCGGACTGTTCTACTGGCTCGTCGTGCGTGTCGTCGTACAGAGAGAGACTACGATTCCGCTGATTACGTTTCTGAGCCTGCCTCTGACCGCTTATTTGTCGTACCGCTTTTACCTTTCGCTGCCATGACCCTTCCCGAGCGCATACCGACCGAGATCGTGCAACTGTTCGCTTCCGCCGAAGCGTGGAACTACCGGCTCGTGCCTTACGACCGCAGGGACGGGATC
>ERZ791603.359-NODE-359-length-41575-cov-19.038295_pt1 | contig 41575 bp, 35 predicted proteins | sample MGYA00509966_ERZ791603 | MGnify/ENA primary metagenome ERZ791603 (study PRJEB30046, sample SAMN00791931) | human gut metagenome | study: EMG produced TPA metagenomics assembly of the A metagenome-wide association study of gut microbiota in type 2...
CTGGCCGAACGACTGAAAGAGCAAGGCGAGGTTATCATCGAGGAATACGGTTGCTACTGGTGGGGCAGACAATCCAGCGGACAGGCTATTTACATGGATGGCGTAATACAAGAAATCTGCGGGAACGATTAACCCAACCTACAACTAACAAAGTTTCGATTCCATACTCCCTGCTATTGGATAGAAACTTTGTTTTCAAGAACTTTGCACAATTAAATACGGCAACAGCACCCGAAAGGGCAAGATGTTTTGCAATTTCCGCCGAATATGCTACTTTTGCAGTAACATATTGAATACACGGAAAGTGTAAGTTTATTCTCGGAGTTAAATCTGGTAAATTTAAGAGTAGAGAATAGGCTAACATCTTACCGCGTCATATCCATTCGTGGATATAGGCGTGGTGTTGTTGCTTATTTAATACTCACGGCTTACCAGAGCCTAACTCCTTATAAGTTTTCAGCACCACGCTTTCTGTTTAATTAAATCCAAAAATTAACCGTCGCGTTGGTGCTGGGGCGACAACCTAAACTCATTGCAACTATGAAAAAGTTGTTTCTATTGGTGGCTCTATTCGCCACAACTGCCTTTGTCGCCTGTTCCGATGACGACGATAAAGTGCAAATCAATTTGGATGAACTTGTCGGAACGTGGCGTTACACACATTCCGTCGGTTATGAAATCGACGAGGGGGGGGGTAAAAGACGAGTGGAACGAGGACATGAACGATGCGCAAATCTATTTCGTGTTCAATTCCGATAATACTGGGTCTTACAAGGAAATGGATTCATCGGAAAGCATCGACTATTCGGTGTCGTCCAATAATAAACTGACGGTGCGATATAGCCAATACGGCGACCCGCAAACCTTTACAATTAAGGAACTGACGGCATCGACCCTTAAATTGGAGTACCACGAAAAGGGTGATGGTTGGGAAGAATACGAACTTAAAACATTCAGCAAACGATGAAAAAGATGCTTTTACTTGCCGCTGTTATGTTTGCGGTAGTTTCTTTTTCGTCTTGCTCCGATGATGATGACAAAGACGCGAACATCAACCCCTCTCAAATCGTAGGAACATGGGAATATGTTCATTATTACTCCTATGACAAAGACGATATAGACGGTGTTGATGAATTTGAATACGACGTCGTTAAAGGTGATGAAAATTGGTACAAGCTGGTCTTCAATGCAGACGGAACATTTACGAAAGAAGACGCTGATGGCGTAGATACCAGCACGAAACACTACTATTCAATCAAAGGAAATACGATAACGAAGAAGCACGTTTATACCGACGGTGCGTCAGATACTGAGGTGCAGACGATAACGACCCTAAATTCAACAACTTTCGTAATCGAGGAGGTTGAAAAAGGAGAAGGGTACTACGGTAAATCTGTTTGGACTTATAAGCGCATCTGATTCTGATTTACTTTACAGACTTGGACAAAGCGGTTTATTCCATGCCATTTGTCCAAGTTTGTCTTTTTCTTTCCGAGTGACAGACTTTGTAAAAAGGTTAATTTATAAGACCCTTTTGCAGAGTTTGTCACTTTCTTGTTTTGTTTATTCCGCTAATAATCTTATCTTTATAAAGATAAAAACAACATAATATTTTGCGCAATATGAACAGATACAAACAACCGAAAACGGAATGAATGACCGACACATGTGAAGATAAACAGATAATCCAAAAAACGGTCAAATGGAGCCCAACAGAGGGAATAGTCCTGCTTGTAGGAAAACCCAAAGACGAAATATTTCCCGAAACATTTATCTACATGTTTGCCCCTAATATGGCAGACATAACAAAGCCCGTCGAAATTATCCTTACAAAGAATCGACAATACATATTTGGATGAAAGTGCGAACTTAACGAAATGGACGGGATAATCGGCACAATGACGGCTAACGAGGCACAAATCGAGGGAACGGGCGAAAAGGTGAATTTGTTTGACTACCACGTGAAAGCCGATACAATCCTATTCCAATACGTCACACCCGATGGACGGGACGAGGTAGTGAGATTCCCGTTAGCGGGATTTTGTGAGAAATATGTAAGTGCTTTCCTAAATAATTAATTGCAATTCATTATCTTTGTAGACAACAAGCCTCAAATGATATGAACACTAACCCGACAAATGAATTATTCAGATTATCAGCTATATTATATGCTGATAACAATTATGAAGTTTCTCCCAAAACTACCCATCGGAAAATTATCGAGTCTGCATTGATTGAAAATGGCAATCAATTCATAACTATCCCTAATTTATGCATATACATCAATGCAACATACGAGTTAGTTTTTAGCGAAGATGAAATAAACGACATTATAAAATCCCCAAAGAATTCAGGATTTGAAATATCCTCAAATAAAGGGAAGCTAATAGTTCGTCTTACTAATGAACGTGAAGATGTTCTACGTTCTAAAATTAAGGATAAAACAATTGATGATTACATTGTCGAATTTGAGACTTTATTTAGCATATCAGCCAAAGAATTGATATACAAATTTTTGTACGAATTATTTAGTAATGATGTCGGTAGTTTTCAAAAACTCATTAACGCAAAAAAACAGACAACGGAACAATTTAGGGTTAATCCACAAAATTATAGTGATTCGGAAAAAGACATTATCAATAATTTTTTAAATTGGGAGCAACCATTTAAAGACAAAGCTATTTTTGATATTTCAAGTTATGCTATTGAGTACAGCATACTAACAAATAAAAGCAATAGCTTATCGTTTCAAAGTTTAAGGAATAAACAAATTTATTTGGATGCCAATGTAATCTATAGAGCATTAGGCATTAATGGAGAAGCAAGAGAGGTTTTAACAAAGACTTTTTTACAGAAATTTAATGATGTTGGCGAGAAACTTATAATTACAAAATTTACAGAAGAAGAGTTTAAAGACAGCATAAAATTCCATATAAATAACATTAGACGATTTAACAATCCCAGAGTATCTTCTTCTGTGTACGTTGAAAATAGTTTTAACGAAGAAATATGTAATTTTTATCATAAATGGAGGTCAAAAAGAGTTAACAGTAGTACGGATTTATTTTTAGCTCATATCTACAATTTATATGATGAGTTTGTAAAGAAATATAACATAACCATCGAGAAAAAATGTCCATATAATATTGAAGATGAGCATATACAATCGCAATTGCGGGAAATGAGTGCCCAAATATATTCACAAAAGCAACAACAGGACAATACTGCTTATGAGAATAGTGCTTATATTGACGCCGAAAATACTTTATGGATAGAAACAAAAAGAGGTAATAAATGTAATAATATCCATGAAACAGGATATTTTTTAATTTCAACAGATCAAGTACTACGCCGTTGGGATTACCTGCGTAATGATAATATCCCAATAGTCTTGCTTCCAAGCCAATGGTTAAGCATCATATTAAGATTCTTAAATCGCACAAATGATGATTACAAAAGTTTTGTAAATTTCCTAAATCTTCGTAGTAATGAGCAAGCGATTAGCGGAGAGAAATTGCAAATAATACTTGCAGGAATTAGTGAAATTACCGCAGATGTTGAAACACAAAGAGGGCTAATGAATATTCTTGTCGAAAATCGATTTAAGGATATTATTAATGGCGATAAAGATGACGAAACTATTTTTGAAAGGGCTAAATATTTTGCTAAATCAGAAACAGACAAACGTATCGAGGAATTAAAACAAAATCAGGACGATCTTAAAAATACTGTCAATTCACTTACGGATTTAAAATCAAAGCAAGAGAGAGCGCGTCAGGAGTTGGAAGCATCGAAAGAAAAAGCGATAAAGGACAAAGAAAGGCTGTTAAAGAACAAGGAGGAGGCATTGTCAGCAGCAGTTAATCAATACAATATTGCGATTAAAGTAGGCAGAGATTCATATGTTGCCTCAAAAATGCGTAACAGCCGAATTTCTACAGCATTTTTTAATATTATAACTCTATGTGTGTTGATATATATGTTTTATGCACTATTTTTCCCAGAAAAATTGGACAATTTTATTTCAATAAATATTTTTACTATAATCGATGGTGTCCCCAGCGAAACAGGTTGCTATAGCTTGAGAACATTAATATCCGCAGGGGTTTTAGGTTTGATAACATATTCTGCCAAATTATTTATTTCAAGATTTATTTCATCGGAAAAAATACGGGTAAAAAAAGATCAATTCGCCAATGAATATTTCGCTAAAATTAAATTGGAATCTCAAAAATAGATTCGGAGCCAATTACATCGGAGCTTATTTGTAGGAATAGAGATAGGACCGACTTTGACAAGGGGGCTAATAATAGACCCTTTGAAAAAGTTGGTCCGATTTTATCAAACGATGACAGAAACAAAAATAAAACAAATGCAGGAGAAAATCAATGTAGGGATTCTATTGCCCGAAAGCGTCTGATTGAGAAAACCAAGACAGAGAACGGTAGTAACGGAACAGACGCACGTATTAGAGGTAAAGAATATTACTCCACAAAAAATGGAGTTATATATACTATATATCTTAAAAGGTTAAGGGCAGGCCGAAAAAAATGCGGTTTTCCTTTGACTTCAAAATTAGGACCGACTTTGCAGGATGGTCTATTTTAAGACCCCCTGCACAAGTTGGTCCGATTTTATCAAACGATGAATGAGATAAAATTAAAAATAAATAGCAATTAGTTTGGAGTTAAATTGCGTCATATCTTAAAGAATAGGGAAAGAGGGCCGAAAAAATGCGGCGTTTTCTTTTGCTTTCAGTAGACAGACACAAATTCTCGGCTTAACGGTCGGGAATTTTTATTTGAAAACTATAAATTCACTATGCCAATGAATAACAAGAAAGAACGTGTTACAGAACTTATTTAGCCCATTAAACAATTCTTTAATTAACAATCATTTACAAACCAGTAGACAGACGCAAATGTTTAACCATCCGTTTAACCAATGCGAAAAACATGGTAAAACACATTCGAGAAAATCGTCGTAAAAGGAAATAGATCAGTTGGTTACCCCTAAACGCGTAGCGTTTTGGGGGCTTGAGAGCGCAACCTTGCCAAGGTTGGGGTCGCGAGTTCGAGTCTCGTTTTCCGCTCTGAAACGCAGAGGACAATCGAAAGGTTGTCCTCTGCGTTTTTCAGTGTATTGAGGTCCGGATGAATGATCCTGTATCTCGTCTTTCGAGGGGCGGGAGTATCAATAAAAGTTTGCGAAATTACCTGTCGAAGCGCTGGTTCGAATTCTGTTTCCTTCTTCATGAAAAGATGGTTTATTATTCGGGAGAAGAGTTGATGCTCCTGCGTGATTCCAAATATATTATCAGACGGGATACGGATAAGTTCAGAGAATTTTTGAGGAAATGGAGAGTCCGTTGTTCCTGTTTGACAAGGCAATGGAAAGATTTTTGGCAATAAAAGAAAAACTCCTGCTTGTCACCGACAGGCAGGATATAATTGGATCCGGGGAAATATTTTGAGGGACCGAAGCCAAAAGCCTTTTATTTTCCGGCAGATAACGGCGTCTGTTTCACTCTCTTTCGGGAATTATCGCTCTAAAACCGACTGTTGGCTCTGGCCGACCAGTTTCCCGTTTCGATATTCAGTCGGAGAAATCCCGACGTACTGTTTGAAATATTTGCCGAAGAAGGATTGGGTCGAAAAATTCAGTTCGGAAGCTATTTCCTTGATACTTAAGTCCGAGGAACGGAGCATCTGTTTGGCGTCGGCAATGACCATGCGAATGATCCACTGCAGGGCCGAAATGCCCGATTTCTCTTTGATGATTGCCGAAAAATAGCGGGGTGTCAGATATTGTTCCTGGGCGTAGTAGGTTACCTCCCGTTCCATGCGGTGATTCTGGTAAAGAGAGATTATGAAGTTCTGGAACACATGGTCTTTCCGGTCCTTGTGCTGGGGCTGTTGGGGTTGGCGTGCGAAATAGATGCTCAGAATTTCATAATAGAGTACTTCGCCCATTGCCGTTACCAACTCGTGATTGATGATCTTTTGTTGCGTATTTGTCACCGAGGTGTTTATTGCCGCAATCCGCTTCCGCAATGCGTCGATCAATTGGTCAATGTGTACGTATTGTTCTTTCGTCAGAGACAGGCAGGGGTTTTCGTAGATGAAAAAATTCCAGGTCGGATGGAATGTCTTTTTCGCATTGGTCAGGACGTAATCTATATCGACTGTGAGTACGACGCCCTTCAGATCCTTGCTCCTATGTTTTATCTGAATGGACATAAGAAGAGGAGAGATGTATATGTCTCCCTGGCGGATGTGATATGTCTTGTCTTCCTGAATGATGTCGAGTTCCCCGCCTTGGCAGAGGAAAAGGCTGCATTTATCCGTTCGGGAGAAGGTATAACCTTCTTCCTGCATGGTGGATGTGAGAGGTGGAACAGTAGAAAATTCTACTGGAGTCGTCATAGAATACGGTTTTTTGTAATTTGGTCGCAAAATAGGAAAAAAGGATATAAAGCACAAATAATATACAATATTCCGTTTGATAATCGTACAAATAGGATAATGAATAAACAGAATTAACCTGCCGGATTTCCCTTGCGAAGGCAATACCGTTGCCGGGATTTCATGATTGGAAATCGGAACTGTTTCGTCGGATGTTTGTACCGATGGTTTTTCGTTTTCCCTACTCGTTGTCGGGTGGGGAGAAAGGATGACCGGACGCAACTTTCGTAGAGAAACTGCGTCCGGTCGTCGGAAGGAGATGTTACGGGAGGAGGTTTTTCAGAAAGCGACGGATGGCCGCCCATACTCCTGTTTTGCGGAACACTACGGTCAGGAGTATTCCGAGTGCGATGCCGGTAAAGAGCGTGCGAAACAGATTGCCGGAAGATTTTTTTCGGGTCGTCGAGGCGTGTGTTTCACGCAGGAGGGTCGTATCGCGGGCGAAGGAGGAAAGGTTTCGCAGACCGGTATGGCTTGCGAGGCTGTCCGATTGCCGCTGCCGCCGGAAAGTCTGGTTTGTCAGCAGCCATGTACGCCGTTCCGCTCGGTCGCTTATACCGGTGACGATGAGCGAATCGTCCTGTTTTTCGGCTCGGATCGCGGCCCGTCCGCTGCGGGCGGTGTAGGCCGCACCCGGGGGAAGATGGTCGAGGTCTTTAAGCGGGATCGCCAGCCGGGTCCGGTCCGTCGGCAGGGATTCGGTCGCAATCAGCAGGGTTCGTGATGTCGAGTCGGACTCCTGTTGCTGTTGCCGTAGTTGTCGTACGAGGCTGTCGCGTTGCGATTTTTCGACGCTTCGTTCCGAATGTATTCGGGTCTGTATGTCCGAGGTCTGCGTCGTGGTGCGGGTCGTCGCACATCCGGCTGCCGTCAGGAGCAGCAGCGGCAGCAGCACGGGCCGTTTTTTTCGTCGGGGAGGTTTCATCGGTTTTTTTCTGGGTTTTGCGGTTGAAGTTTTTGCGGAGCCCTTCGACTTCGCGGGTCAGTTTGTCGATTTTGCGGAGCAGTTCCTGTTGGGCGACCAGCCAGTCGGCTTTTTCCCGGCGCAGGGTGACGTTCTCCTGCAGTACGTCGTTGTACTTTTCGCACAACAGGTCGATCGAGCGCTGCATGTCGGCCAGCATGTCGTTGCGGCGCTTGCGGCGGCTGACCAGCCAGGTGACGGTTCCGGCCAGAAAGCCGCTCGGCAGGGCATAGGTCAGCAGGTCGGTGATAAGTGTCGGGTTCATTTCGGTAGTTCGTGTCGAAGGAGGTTAGAGAATGCCGGTTTCCCGAAGCCATGCCTGCACGTCGAACGATGGGCAGGCTTTGGCTGCCAGTTCGTTATGCCCTACGACGGCTGCGCCGGGAAATCGGGCGACGAAATCCCGGACGTAGTGTTCGAGGGCGCTCTTTTGCTGCGGAGTGCGGGTATCGCAGGGGGTCGTGCCGTCGGCGGCGACTCCTCCGGCGTATGCGATGTGGCGGCTGGTGGCGTTGTAGCCGCAGGCGCCGTTGGTGATCTCCCAGGGATCGACCGTGCGGTCTTCGTTGTTGGGAACGAGCCGTTCGACGCTGCCGTCCAGGTGGATGAGGTCGGTATAACCCACCTGACGCCAGCCTCGGCCGCCCTGGGAAACGGGGGCTGTGTGCCACCTGCGGATATCGGCGGCACTCACTTCGCGGCCGGGCGGCGTGGCCGTGCAGTGGATGACGAGTCTTTCGAGTTTTGCCATAATAAAAAAGTGTGAAAGGGGTTGGAATCGGGGCGATGACCGGATTCGGACGGGAGTGGATAAGGTTCCGCCCGAGGAGACGGGAGAAGGTAGCCCGTTTCGGATTGGGTCGGCGAAGCGCAGGACTTCGGGGCGGGGTGACGGTTTCCGCTTTTTTCGGAAAAGCGGGGAGAGGCCGATGGGTGTTTGCAAAGATAACGGGAGACGCCCCGGAATACAAATCGGAGGGACATCCTGCGGCTTTTCGGCGGCATGATGTCGGTTTATTCCGTTGCGATGCGGCGGATTTCCGGTTTTTCGGATTATCTTTGAAACGGTTCGACGGCTCGGGATATGAAATTTCCGAAATGCACGTTTGTTGTTCGATATGAAACGTAAAATAATTCGCACTATGATCGTTTTCCTTGCAGTCGCGGCTCTGTTGGTCGCGGCGATCGCTCTTTTTATGAATCGACCCGAATTCGGACGTGCTCCGCGCGGGGAGCGGCTGGAACGGATCTGGCGTTCGCCCAATTACCGCGACGGCGCTTTCCGCAACCGGCATGCGACGCCGCAGCTCACATCGGGAAAGGGCTGGTGGGCTACAAGATATAAAATTATATAATAAACTGATTTACTATATTTTATATCGTGTGTAAAAAAGTAGTTTTGTAATTTAGTACCATTTTAGCATCACTATTTAGCCATCGTAAATAGAATCAAGAGATGGCGCAAATGGCATAGGACAATTAACTTCTTTGGCTGCATAATCCACATTCGTTTACCGTCCTCAAATCAGTCAACACCTTCCGGAGATAATCAGACGGTTAATTTATAGCCACAACAAATAGATGTTCACTGATTTTATATTTGTATTGCGTAGTTTTTCTACAATAATCGTATTTATAATTTGTTGTATGAGATTTTATTTGTATCTTTGCACCATACAATAGATAAAATCAACGATTATGATAGCAGAGTTCAGCATTGAGAATTTTTTCTCCATTAAGTCGGTTCAGAAAATCAGTTTTGAGCCATCGGCAGATACTTTTATGTCTGATGAGTATTCGTATGAAGTTAAGGACGGTGTAAGATTGCTGAAAGTGGGCATCATCTATGGTGCCAACGCTTCCGGTAAAACGAATATATTAAATGCCATTGAATTTTTCAAGATGCTGGTTTTGAGAATGCCTAAAGACCGAACCGAGAAAACCGGGGTTGTCCCTTTCATGTTAGATGACACTTCAAGAAACGAAAAGACAAAGATGTCAATGGTTTTCTATATCAATCAGTCGAAGTACATTCTCAGTTTTGAATTGGATGCAAAGCATATCTATTCCGAGACATTGATTGTTTATGATTCCATCCGCCCGACCAAGCTGTATAACCGAAGTTATGATACCGCGACAGATTCCTCGACTATCGACTTTGGCGTAAATCTGAAAATGACAAAGAAAAGCCAGGATGTAATTTCCGGCAACACTATCAATAATTGCAGTGTGCTTGCCGCATTTGGCAAAAGTAACGTGGAACGGACAAGGCTGAATGATGTGTATGACTATTTTGCCAAGCAGGTAAAAGATGTATTAGCTCCCGGTATGTTGCTTTCGGGATATGTCAAATCACGATTGGATAAAGACGAGGCAGGAGATTTGAAGAAATTCATTTTAAATTTTTTGAAAGCGTCCGATTTCAATATAGAAGATGTGGTATTACATGAAGAGGAAGAGCTGATTACACCTGAATTGGAACAACTGATCCAGAATGCCCCTATTGATAAAGATGCAAAGGCTGAAATGCTTAGAAAGGGGAAAATTACAAATACGGAACTGACCTTCAAGCATAAGGCAGGCGATAAAGTATATGATTTGTCGGAAGAATACGAGTCCAATGGCACCATGAGGTTCTTGGGAATGGCGGTGATACTGAATTTCTTGTTAAAGACCAATCGGTTTGTGCCCATTGATGAAGTGGAGACAAGTATTCATTATGAACTGTTGGCTTATTTCCTGAAAGTCTTTCTGGCAAACAGTAACGGAACATCCCAAATGCTCCTGACCACACACGACATCAATCTTCTCAACGAGGATTTTATTCGCCGTGATACGATATGGTTTACCGATAAAGACGAACTTGGCGAAACTAAAATAGTACGTCTGTCTTCTTTGGGACTGCATAAGAATCTTTCCCCATATAATGCTTACAAGCAGGGAAAATTGGTAAAGTTGCCATTCTTGGGTAGTCAGTATATCAACCTGAATGACTAATGATATGGGACGGACAGTAACAAAAAGTATCGCCATCATAGGCGAAGGAGAAACGGAATGGTTCTATTTCGACTCTCTGAGGATTGCGTGTCGGTATCCTTTCAAGGTTGCGCCGGATTTTCCGCAGCACAGCGACATCAATCATATTCTGAAACTGGTAGAATCTTATTTAAACAAACAATACGACTTTATCGTATGCCTATTTGATATGGACAGACTATTTCAGTTCCCATCTGAAATGCAGTTGTATCAGCGGGCAAAGAAAGAGTATAACAAAAAGAAATATGCCGGAAAGGTTATGTTCGTGGAAACGAATCCTTGCACGGAATTTTGGTTCCTGCTCCACTTCTTGCCTAATGTGGTCTGTCGGCGATATGAGAGTTACGAACAACTGCTCCCCGAATTGCAGAAGTATATGCCGGGATATGAAAAGACAAAACGATATTTCATACGCACCAATCTCTATAAATACCTGACAGAGAATGGAGATTTGGAACGGGCGATGTCAAACTCAGAAAAGTTATGTCAACTTTGCAAGGAATCGCCAGAGGATTTGAAGGCATATTCCGAGATTCACAAAGTTATAGGACTACTTAATAATGTAGTTTTGAATTAAAATACTAATTTGCAATAAATATGTCATTAACATACAGTAGATTTTTTAAAGTAAAGCACAAGGATTTTCTGCAAAAAGGAGTATATAATGCTTTTTTGGATAAAGACTCTTTGCTTCATATAGATCCGCTTCTTCTTAAAGGAAGTCAAATACCCGAATTTAAAGATGCATATACCGAATTCTTTAACTATTTTAGATTATTTATTCCTTTAGTAAAAGCTTCAAAAACTGACAGTCTTCAAGACCGTTTCTTTAAGCAAATGGTGAAAAGATTTACTTTCAAGGAAATTCCAAATACAGGATTGGGGTTTTCGAAAGGAAACACAAGGGGAAGAGGTATAAGTGGTGCAATTTCCAGACAACTCGCCCATAGTGCATACGCCATCATAAATGCTGGTCTTGAAGATCCTGAGATATTTGGTTTAATGCAGTTAATAGAGGACAATATGGCGGCTGATAGAATCAGTGATATGACCATTGCCATTCTGCAAAAACATTTCTTGGAGTATACGCAAAGGATAGCACAGGAAATGGGGCTAACAACTCATTCCTACACATTCCAGTATGGGGTAGTGTTTCAAGTTCCATATTATAATGGTAACCCCCTTCATTTTATTCCAGAGTCATTCTTGGCAAATCTTCCAGTCGCACATGATTTTGAAGATATAGACAGTGTATGTAATTACAATAATCGGCTCAAAAGAAAAATTGCAGAACTGATTGGTATTAATTGGAGTGAATATAAAGATTATAAAAAGAAAGACTGGAAGAATCTTATTGTTGAGAATAAGGATTGTTATGAAGCTGTAATTAACTTTTATAAGAGTCTCAAAGCAGTGCCGTATGATTTCGTAGCAGATAATAAGAATCAGTATCGAGATGTATTGCTTCAAGAACTATTAGACGAAATTCCATTCCAAAAGCCAACTGGATATGAAAACGAACAGGATGAGGTTTATAGGCTTACGTTGGCAATGTGCCAACAATTCAAACATTTGGTTGAACACAATAGGCTTTCGGAGTTGTTCTATCGAAATCATCGAACGCCAGACGAAACCGATTGGCAGCTTCTATTATACACTGTGGCTGACACATATAAGACAGCAGGCAACTTAGACTTGGCTATAACACGTGAAGACAACCCAGGTGTAGGTGAAATTGATTTTCATATAACAAAAGGTTCAAAGGCTAATACCGTCATTGAAATCAAACGTTCTACGAACGAGAATCTTGTTCATGGATATAGGAATCAGTTGCCAGCCTACATGAAAGCAGAGCGGGCACATTCCGGCATTTTTATGGTAATTATGGAAAAGGACAATATTGAAGAAATTAAGCGGAAGATTGCGGAAGTGCAAAAGAATATGAAAGATAATGGTGAGTACATCCCTGAGGTTATTTACATCAATGGTATGAAACAACATTCTGCAAGCAATAGAAACTACCAAATCCCAGAAATCGGTTAAAGTATGGAAAAACAGACAACTGAATTATTTGATAAGTTAAGACAAACTCTTCCTACACCCCAAGAGAAGATCGGCGAGTTTACATTTTACGATTCTATAGGTGCACAAATCAATGATGCTCTTGGAAATCTAAATATTCTTGAAGTAAAGTTACACGATATAATCATGAGGAATGTCTTCAAGGGTATCGATTATTACTCCATCGTAGGATTGGTGCCAATGTGGGTTCGCAATAATGGGCATAGTCAAGAAGGATGTCTTTCTAAAGAAGATTTTGAAAAACTTGTGCAGGCAAATAATAATGAACTCACTTATAGGCTACTGTATTATTATGATTGCGAAATGTTGATGTCTTCTTTCCAAAATAGGACATCAGTATTGGTTAGGCTAATTAACAAAATATATGAAATTCTAACGCCTAATCTATCCCGTGACATTAAAGAGTATGATGATGTGGCTTTCGGAGTTGGCACACAAGGTATTGATGTTTATACATATCTCAACTCGCTTATTATAACCCTTGCTTCAAGCTTTGACCTCATAACTAAAGTTGCTTACGAATTGCAAGAAATGCCCAGTGTAAATTTTTCATCCTATCCTAATATGAAAAGTGCAAACATTACGTACGGTAAACGCAAGTGGCTTGGTGACAATTTAACGCTAGAGAATACACTATTTGCAAAAAAGGAACTTGCATGTATTCGAACTATAGAGAGTTTACGTGATGAAATTATCCATAATGGATCACTCGATTTTCATTATGCCCTTTATCATGGATTGATTAAAGATAATATTGAGCAATGGATCTTTTTTCCAGATTTAAACGAAAGTGGAGCTCTAAAGAATATAAAAGCACGTAAAAAATTCTATCCTGATTGTACTCGCACATTCAACGTGGTACTTCCTCCACTTTTACTTGAGGTTGTAGGATGTTTGGAAAAGACTTTAAACGTGCTGATATCAACTTTTGAGTGTTCTAGCACTGACAACAAACAAAATTTTCTGGGTTTTAAGAAAGAAATATCAGGCTGGTATGGGAAAACCAGTAATATAGAATTAAACAAATAATTTTTATGGCCATATTATCTTTTCAGGAAAAGCAACTAATTGAAAGAACTTTCGGCATGGGTGGTGGATATGTACTGAATTTCACCAATCGAGAATTTGAAGAGTTCATGAAGGATGTTGTATCTTACAACATATATCAAAAATACCCTGGACTATCAAAAGCCAAAATACTTCGTAGATTTATTGAGGAAGAATCAGATACATATGTTGGAAAAATGATAATTTTACTTGTTAATTATATGAGAGAAAACTCATTAGACAAAAGCATTTCTCAAGAAGACATTAACAAGCTATATGAATTGGGAAAAATAAAATTAGGCAAGGTTTCTACAAGCCATAAGAAAACGCAAAAATCAGACAACAAGGCATATAGAATAGACTTTGAATACTTAAAAAAGGCATTGCTAAATATTGACATGAAACAAACGCAACAACAAAAAGGATATGCGTTTGAAAGTTATTTAAAAGAGTTATTTGACGCTTTTGGTATGGATGCAAAACCATCTTATCGTACAACAAACGACCAAATAGATGGAAGTTTCCTTTTAAATGGCAATACTGTTCTTGTTGAAGCTAAATACAGAACTAAAGAAATTACCAAAGATGATTTATTATTATTTTCAAATAAAGTTAAGGCAAAATCACCATTTACGAAGGGTGTATTCATTACTCTCTCCAAACCATTAGATAAAACGCTGGAGTATTTTTACGACAAATCTTCGAGAATTATCCTTTTTACGGTTGAAGAACTTTACTTATTATGTGAAAATAAGGAATCGCTCATCAGTATTCTAAATAAAAAATTCCGTTATTTGGAAGAAACTGGACATATATATCGGCATATTATGAATCTGTTATAGGGTGTACGAATAACAGTGCTTCATACATCCCATAACAAGTCCATACACATTAGAAATTAAGTTTCGGCAACAGATTGACAGTATCTACCGTCTTGCAAGAGAGCACAATAACCGACAGAAGCAGGTCGAGGATATAACGGGGTTGTTCGTGTTCTCGTGACCAGTCGTTTGGATTATTTTTGATTTGGGACGCTTTGTCGATGGTGATGGCATAGCGTTCCATTATCCACTCGATAGCGGATTTACCATTAACGACATATTCGTATGCTTTGAGCGGAATGTTCTCAATGGTAATATGGTCATTATAGATGATGCGTGCCTTATCAGCAACGAGCTTTCCATTTTCGTCACGAATTTTGGCAAACCTCATTTTATCAACGGCAAAGTATTGGTAGGTTTCGTTCGTCCAATTGTTTTGCCAAATGTCCATATCGCCATTTACTCTGACACCACAAGCACGATGGGCAATCATTGGCATTGCTGCGAAAAACAGATAATCTCCATCTCGCCCAACAGCCTGCTCGTTTATGCTTTGTTCATAGTTCAGGTGCAGGTCAGCAAGTTCTTTACCGACTTTATAAAAGGACATAAAGTCTTGCACATTATCTACAATGTGGATGCGTGGCAATGACTTCTTCAAATCATCGGCAAATCGTTCACGGTATTGCTTTGAATGAAGTAGTCCATACACATAGTAGAAAATATGCTCTTTGGTAATGGTTTTTGAGCCACCGAAACGGCTACGAACTTCTTTCAATATCCAGTCGGTTATTCCATCCCTGCGAATATATTTGTCTGTTTCCGCATCATCAAAAAGTGTAGCTTGCGGATTCTTATTTTCTTCATACCAATAAAGAGGAAAATACTGTGCTTTATCAACAACCTGCAAATCAGAAATACTATTTGTAATCAATGATGCAAATGGCTTTTGTTGACCAATTCCACTTACAGCGATAACAAGATTGGGATTGCTGCTGGTTGGAAATAATTGTCTCCATACCCCCGGTCGTTCTATAAAAGGTCGATGATAATACAAGTTAATTCTATTGAATGGTCTATAAAATGTTTCCACAAAAGCATTTTCTTTTAGACTATGTCTCACTTTACTTTCATGATCCTTTTTTAGATTCACAGTCCAACTTATTTTTGTCGTATCTGTTGATAACTTATTTTCGTCTATTTGTTGATTGTAAAAATCAATCATAGAACACATATTGCTTGTAACCTTATCTTTTGAAAAACCAGACACCCAAGCATCTCGATTGGTTGCCACACCAATGGCATAAGTACTAAATACACATTGAGCGTTCATAGCAAATTTCTTTTCAGGAGCTAATGGAATCAAATTATCAAACACCCCATCGCGTTGGTTTATCCAATCAGCCTTTTCATTAGGTGTGATAATCTGCCATTCCAATTTCTGCGAAGAAATGGAACGGAAGTCCTTTACCATTTTGAGTTTCTGTTCACGAGTAAGGTAATCACCTATGTCATGATAATGGATAACTGTTTTCTGACCTTTCTTTGCCGGATTTTTGACAAGGAAAGTAATCGTAATGGGAGTACGAGAACCGCTTCCAAAGATTTTTCCTCCTTCTTTACGCGATAGTTCACCAGATGTGCGCTGATTGCCACGTAAATTCAGTACATAAATGGAAGTAAATTCATCTTCAAAACATCTACGCATACCGTCCTGCCCCGCTCCGTCAATCCATGCGCCATTACTTATGAATGCAACAATGCCTCCTTCATTCTGCGGAATGCGGTCGGAAGCCCAACGAAACGCTTTGACATAGCTGTCGTAAAGAGATTTATTCAAAGTAGCCGAACTCTTCACAGCATATGTTTCCGACACACGTCTATCAAGATATGGGTAAGACAAATTCTGTGCATTGTCATTAGCGGACTTTTGTCCAATGGAATACGGCGGATTTCCGACAATTACCCTTACGTGTGTATCCATCTGCTTCTTTACTCGTTTGGAATTGTCTTGAAAGAACTCCGTGAAAAGCTCGTTGTGTTTCTTCTCTGCCAACTGGAACGTATCGGTCAGGCAGATACCGCTGTATGATAGGTAAGTTTTTCGATGGGTAATGTCATGGAATACCGATTCAATGTTCACATCGGCAATATAATAGGCCAGCAGCACAATTTCATTGCAATGGATTTCATTCCGATATTTGCGCTCCATATCCTCAGGACGGATAAGGCCGGATTGCAACAAACGAGTAATGAAGGTACCGGTTCCGGTAAATGGGTCGAGGATATGTACATTCTGTTCGGTTAGAGATGTCTTGAACTCTGCTTTAAGAATGTCGTCCACTGAACGGATGATGAAATCAACGCATTCCACCGGTGTATAAACAATACCCAGTTTCTCCACTGTAAGCGGAAACGCACCTTTGAAAAACTTTTCATAGAGGTTCTTTATGATTGTCTGCTTACCCTCCAAATTATCAATACCGCCTACATTGGTCTTTACCGAACGATAGAATCTTTCCAACACTTCGGTATCTTTTTCAAAAGCCTGTTCTTGCAATAGGTCTATCATACGCTGCATGGAACGGCTTACGGTGTTATTATTGACAAACTGGTAATCTGAAAACAGTGCATCAAATACAGGTCGGGTAATAATGTGCTGTGCCAGCATTTCAATGGCTTGGGCGGCATCCACCGATGGATTAAGGTCACGCTGCAATCCCTTCAGGTATTCATTGAATGCCTTTTTGTGTACTCCGGACTGAATAAGTTTGGAAATACGCTCAATAAATTTGTGCGCAATAAGACCGACCTCCTTTGCCCAATTCTCCCAATAAAGACGGTCACCGCACTTTTCCACGAGTTTGGCATACATGCCGTCCTGTATCTCACCAAAACGAAGTTCCAACTGTCTGGTAATTTCTGCATTCTCAATTTGTTGTGCTTCCGCTTCTCCATCATTTGCACCCAATCCCGGTCGGCCTATGGTAACAGACGGTGTACCGGTCTGTTTGTTCGGCTTCTGCATGTTGAGAGCTATCTTGTTTACCATTGCGTTGAAACGGTCATCGTGTGAGCGGAGCGCGTTCAAGATAGCCCACACCACATCGAATGTCTTGTTGTTGTCAAGAGCTTCCTCCGCCGAAATATCGGATGGCACTACAATAGGGATGATGATATATCCATACTTTTTTTCATCGGATTGCCCTTTGTGAAATGTACGCATCACACGGCCAACCGACTGCACCACATCCACCTGCGAATTACGGGCAGAAAGAAACAATACGGCATCGAGAGACGGCACATCCACACCCTCGGACAGACAACGCACGTTGGTTACAACACGGCATTCACGTTCATTGTCCGACTCTTCCGCCAGCCATTGCAGGATTCCATTACGCTCCTGCGAGTTCATAGAGCCATCTATATGCCGTGTCGTTACTGAAACGGTATGCGAAAGGCTTTCTGAATCAAGATTTTCTTCATATTTCCCGGATATTCTTGGAAGCACCGAAGCTACATATTTTGAAGTTCCGGCTTTTGTTTCGTTGCCTATGGCTGAACAGAACGCCACGGCACGGCACATCATGCGTGGGTCGGCATCCCATGTGCGATGGTCATCGCCCTGTATCATTTTTGACAATCCGTTTATTACCCCAATGAGTTTGGATGTGTCGTCAAAATTCAGTTCGGTGGTAGAATTGGTGATGTCTTGTTTTATGTTGTCAGGCACATCATCTTCACTAACGGTAAGGACAAGCACCTTGTAATCCGTCAATAAACCATTTTGAACGGCGTATGAAAAATTCACGCGATAAAATTCCTCTCCATAAATGGCTTTATCGTCCATCGAGCAGAGAATACAATCCTTTTCTGATGCCTTTATCTTGGCAGATTCCCCATACAAACGCGGTGTGGCAGTCATATAAAGGCGTTTCCGGCCTTGTACATTCTCATTGGAATGTATCTTGATAAAGTTGCTCTCATCCTTTTCGGCTATTTTTACACCGGTAGTGCGGTGTGCCTCGTCACAGATGATGAAATCAAACACACCATATTCTCCGTTTGTCTCGGATAAAATTTCCTGTTGAGCAGCAGAAACGGCATCTATGGATTGGTAGGTGGAGAACACGACTACCAAGCCGTCATGATCCCGATATTTCTTTAATTGGGATGCAATGGATTGTGGATTGGTGGATGCTGGTACGGCAAGGTCAACCACGCTGTCGTCCGTATCGTCAGATCCCTTGGTGGTTTTGCGTGAGGCTTTGGAATCGGAACAAATACAGACAGCCTTAATGGGCTTCTTCGCATCTGCCGACCATGCGTTGAGCGACTGCCCCAACAAGGCGATGGACGGAACCATGAACAGCACCAAGCCTTTGTTGTCAAACAACTGTTCCGCAATGAGCAGCGAAGTGTAGGTTTTACCTGTACCGCAAGCCATAATGAGCTTGCCCCTATCGTTGCCATCTGCCATATAATGAATATGTGCTTTTGATATGGCATTCAATTGGTGTTCACGAGGCTTCTTGCCCTCCACCAGTGCAGAATTGCCGGTTAGACCGTCCATCAGCTTTTGCCAGTCCACAGGAGATGAATCAAGGTCTGCCATACCGATGCGCGTAACAGGTGGTTCCTGGTTCCGGATAGCCTCTTCTGCATTAGTTCCCCAATGGTTTGTGGTTGAAATCCAAATACGATTTGAAAAACGGACTGTTTGGAATGTTACCTCGTTTGTGAACGTGCGGCTGGAAGTGGCGAGAAATGAATCTACAGCAGGTTTATCTATGATTGTATTCTCAGCATAGCATTTACACTGGATAGCCCAATAGTCACCCAATTCAGTTTTGGCCACAAGGTCGATACCTGTGTCTGTACCTCCGAAATCTTTCCGTCCCGGAAAATCTTCCCATAGCCAGACCGATTCAAGTTCATTGTAGCGTGGGTCTGTTAATAACCATGAGCGCATCAGTCGCTCGAACTTTGTACCTTTCTCCCTTTCCGTGAATGATTCGGTACGAAATTTATGTAGTATTTCCTTGAAATTCATCTCTTGATAAGAGATATATTTCAAAGGAACGGGCTCTAATAATCAGTGCTATACTGGCAAAATCTGACGGATTTGCAAAACAAATTCTCACAAATTGCCTTTCATATATCATTATAAATGAGGATTGAACACGGTATTTGAAATATTATGCGTACCTTTGCAATATCAACTATAACTCTTATCAAGAGATTCGTCTTTTCGCTCAACACATTTCACCATAAATATCCGGTCAAAAATCTTTCAGTATAAGGCTGTTCGCCTTGTCCACCGCGCTTGTGTCAAGCGATGCGAGATAGATGCGTGTGGTCTCTTCCGAATCATGTCCCATGCCCTCGCTGATGACTGAAAGAGGGATGTTCTTGCTTTTGGCAACACTCGCCCAACAATGGCGGGCAACGTGCATGGTCAGCGGTATGGTTAATCCTGCCAGACCGGCAACTTCCTTCAACGCCACATTGATACGGCAGATGGCGTTACGGTATTGTGTCCGTTCATCGGAGCATGGGTTGGTGATTATCGGAAGGAGGTAACGGGTGGTCGTATTCTCGCCGTACTTGGCGATAATATCTTCCATGCACTTTTCCCATTTGACTGTGAGCTGCTGCCCGGTCTTTCTTCTACGGTACGTGATGATTCCGTTCTTCAAGTCCGATTTTTTCAGATAGGCCATATCAATGAATGACATTCCACGGGTATAAAAGGAGAAGAGGAACATATCCCTTGCATAGTCCAGATGCGGTTTCAAGGTCAGGTCAAGTTCCTTGATGTGCTTGATGGCTTTCAATGGGATGGCGCGTTTTACCGTCTTCCCGATACCCGTGTAAACGTGTTTGAAAGGGTTCTTCTGTTCCGTCAGTTCCTTTTCCACGGCACGGTTGTAAACGGCACGGAGTATGCGCATATAAAAGGAAACCGTGTTGGGGCAGATGCCCTTGCCTTTGAGCCAGGCCTCGTAAAGCATCATGGTGTTGCCGTCTATCTCGCACAAGAGTATGTCCTGCCCCTCACGGAACTTCATAAAACTGGCCAATGCAGCCGTATAGGTTTCTGATGTGCGGACTTTGCCAAGCTGCTTCAACTGTCCTATGATGCCCTGCATGAAACGGAACAGCGATTGTTCGCCCTTCTGCCTGTTGAACTTCTCGACAATGCTGTCAGCGGAATAAATACCTCCCTGCCTGTCGCATTGGGCGACTATGGCTTTCAACCGTCTGGTGTCCCAGTCAATACGTTCCGCCACTTCACGGAGGTACCGTTTCCTGTTTTCGCCGATTTCGGACAGTATTTTCATAGATGAAGTTCTCTTGTCCCATTCCGTGTCAAATATGCGGTAGTCCGTCTTGACTTGGCGGACTATGCGCCCGTGGATTACCTGATAATATATGCTGCCCTCCTTGCCGCTTGCGGTGGAAGGACGGTATTTTACTTTTATGGATGCCATTCACTTTATTTTTGTCGTTTGGATTGATTATCTTCTTCTCTCGCTATCTTGACCTGCCGATTGAATATGGCCAGCGTGGAATCCACACCGATAACATCCACCAGTTTCTCGTAAGCCCCGACGGTCACGGACAGTTCCGGGTACAGTTCGTTGAGCATGTCCGTAGTCACTTGGTGCTTGTCTGCCACCGTCCTCAACCGCCTGTTTTCTTCCCGGTACTCATGCCATTGTACCCAACTGACGGCAAACAGGACAAAGAATACGAGCGTGCAGCCTATGCCAGTCCATACATATGGGTTCTTGTGCCAGCCATTGGGAACTTTGCTCCATAACAGCCTTATTGCGCTTATTGCCTTGTCCGGGCGGATTATCTGCCATAGTTCCGATATGGCACTTTGCTTTTGGCGTGACTTTTCCGAAGCCAGTTTGTCATTCTCAATGTGGTTTGTCAGCCTTTCCAATATCTTGTTGAGCTGTTCCTTGATGGTGAGAACACCATGTTTGCGCATATCCTTCTCGTTGGCTTCGGTGTATAACCGCAGACTTGCTACCGCTTCATCACCTATTGATTGCTTGTATTCCTCGATGGCTTCCTTGCTTCCGAAAATGGCATTGACATTTTCCGGTGCATTGCCATTGAAGAACCGTATAACAGGCTCCAGCTTCGCTTCCAGTCTTTTCAATGCCTCGTTCTTGTCCGGGCTATCCTCTGCGTCCAGTTTTTTCTTGATTTCCTCGATGTCCACTGCCAATGCCCCAATAAGGTCGGTTAAGTTCTGCTTGTTGTCCTTCATCTTTTTCTCCTCCTTGGTTTATGTTTGTCCTTTTCGTTGTCATTCTCGCCCCAGCCGCTTTCGTTTCCTCCACCTCCGCCGCCGGATGACACCTTGGCTTGGTGGGGTTGCACGCACAACTCCATGAGTGTGCCGATGGTCACTTGAACAATGTTTGAACCGGGTTCAGCAGGGATGCTTCCGTTGCCGTCCGCTTCCGCTTTGGCCGGTGACGGCTCTTTTATAAAAGTGTCTGTCGTATTGTTGTGGAATCCCACATTCTGCCGGGTCGGTTGTGGCTGTTCTTGCACACGGGGCTGCCATTCCATGCCCTCGGCAATGTGGCTTCCGAACAGCTTGTCTAACTTATAAAAGCTCATGCTCCGGTCTATCCGTGAGCCGCTGAATGAGATTTCATTCTTCGTGAACGACACACCGATTATTTTACCTTCGTTCCTATTGTATTTGAAATTCACCCCGATACCCTGTTTTGCCAGCATGTCACACAAATCCGACCAGCAGTTACAACAGGGTAATGCCGCCTTGATAGCGTCATAGATTTGGTATTTCACCTTGTCCTTGCCACGCAGACGGTCACGCTTCACGTTCATCTTGCCCTTGGAGAAGTACAGTCCGTATTCCCTCGTGAGAGCTTTGCATACTTTTACATTACGCACATTATCGTTGCTGTCACTGATGGTGTTCCCGTCATTGTCCACCCTGTTGGCCACGATATGCAGATGCTGGTGTTCCCTGTCGGTATGGCGGCACACGATATACTGGGTGTTCGTTATACCCATGCGCCGCATATACTCACGGGCGATTTCGACCATCAGGTCATCTGTCAGCTTGGGTGCGTCCTCGTGTGCGAAGTCCAGTGAAATATGGTACACGGGGTTCTTCAACTTGCGTCCCGGCTTGTCGTCCGCTTGCCCCTGCATACTCTTTGCTATGGTGGCGTTGTCATCCAGCCTCACGTCCTTGCTGTCGATGAGCCGTGCCTTCTTCGGGTTGTTCACGTAGTTTACCACTCTGGCGAAACTCGCCCGTTTTTTCAAGTCGCCCATCATATCCTCTCTATGATTTTGTTGAACTCGTCCAGCAAGTCCATGATTTTGCCTTTCAAAAGAGAAAAGCCCTGCTGGTGCGCCATCTTCGCCAGTTGGTTCAGGTTGTTGCATCCTCCCTCCAGCATCCTTATCTGCTGTCTGTCTTCCTGTGTCCGTGCCGCCTCGACTTTGCCATGCAACAATAGTTCGCGCAGGAAGTGCGACGGTTTCTTGCCTGCATCTGTAATCCGTTTCATGACCGCTTTCCATTCGGCAAGCGTGAGCCGTGTGGATATGGTCTTTGTCCGCGCCTTGCCTTTCACCGCTTTGGGGCGGCCTCCCTTATTCCTATTCTCCTGATATGTCATATCCGTTTTCCTTTATCCGTTAAACCGTTCTGTTTTTTAGGGCTGTAATCCGGGCTTGCCGTTTCCCGTGTGGCCGGGTCGCCATTGGTGGCGTGGTTTTCGTGGACGAAAACATTAACTTGCCAGCCCTAAAAAATATCCCTTTTAAAACGCTGTCGCTTGCCATTCCTGCCGCTTCATTCCTGTGGCTGTTTCCATTTCTGTGAGCCGGACAGAGTATTGCCATCCTCTAAAACAGGTGTGTTGTCGGCATCCACAACGGCATTTTCCACAGTGCTTTCCACTTCGCTTTCGGTTGTTGCTGCCGTTTCGGTTTCCGCTGTTCCTGTACCTTCTATAATAGGATTGGAACCGGTCAGATTCATGGACGGTAAGCCATCCGTTCCCCCTGGCGTTTCTTCTATCGGTTTTTCTTTCTTCTTCCTTGCCGAACTGCGGCGCAAGGTCTCTAATTGTTGCCCGTTGAAAAGGAAAATCCGTACCCCTTCGTATGCCTTGATTGTCTGGCGGTATGTCGGATTCTCGATGAGCCGCCCTGCTATCATCCACGACTTCACGCACACCATGTCTATGATGGAAGTCACGGGATTGGAATCAACACGGATTAGCCCGCGTTCCGAGAAATCCTCCAACAGGCGGGACACCGCCTTGCGCCCGATGCCCCATTCCTTGGCCAGTACCAGCATGGAGCTGTCCACCTGTCCGGGATGGACGGCATAGCCCAATCCCCGTTTGGTGTTCAGCACTTCCGAAACCGCCATCTTCGACAAAAGGGAAAGAAGATAGGTAAGGTTGCATACCCCGTCCGTGCTCCCGTGCAGGAAGTACCATGCCTCCACAGGCATTACCATCTCCAATTTGTAGCACGGCAAAACAAGCTGCTTCAAATTCTTCATAAGCCTTGACGTTTTTTGTTGTGCGTCTTGTAAATTATCCCTTGGAGTTCTTGTCAGCCTTCCTGTTGGTGGCTTTCAGGCTCTTGATGCGGTCTATCTGTTCCTTGGGAAACAGGACACGCCGTCCTATCCGCTGTCCTTTGATGTGTCCTAACTTCTCGTGCCGCCAGATGGTCGCTATGCTCACGCCCCATTTCTCCGCCAGTTGCCGGATGGTGTAATACTCCGATGTGTCCTGTGGTGCCTGTTCCTGCCGGTATTCCTCAAACGCGCACCTCACGCTTGCGCCGATAAGCTGTTGAAGCTCGTCGCGCGATACCAGTACCATTTCTGTCTTATCTGTCATAATTCACTGATTTTAAGTTCATGGCGGCAAAGGTATGGCAATAATAAAACCTGTGAATTTGTGGTATTCTGTGAAATGACACCGCATGAAAAAAGCCGTCAAACGACTGGTGCTTAACGGCTTGTGGAAGTCTGTGGGTTGTGGTGAATTGTAGCCACCTGTGGGTTATGTCACTATTTTATCATGGGAAGCAGCTCTTTGAGCTTCGCTATAAAGGTTTTCTCCACGTTATACTTGGCGAGGCTTTCGGGTGTCAGCCCCATGGAACGGGCAGCGGATGCCCTGTAACCTTTCCAGTCCTTGAAGTATGCTTTGGACAGCAGGATGGCGACACAGCGCATCTTGCCCTTCACGCAACTGCCGTATATCGTGGAGTAGTCGGCACGCATGACGGCACGGAGGAAGTCCCGGTCGGAAACGGCATTGCCGTCCAATAGAGGCTTGCCTTTGTCGGGGCCGCTCTGCACGGTGAAAGTGGTAAGGAAACGGTACAGCCTTAAAACGGGAACCTGCGCGGTCGTACTGAACGCGCCGCCTTGCATTGTATCTGTGGCGGTAAAACCGGATGACGCTTCTTCCGTACAAGAGGGTATTGTTTGTGATGTTGCCGACTTGGACTCGTTCTCGTGCAGCACGTTCCTCTTGACATATCCCATCGTCATTGCGATATGGAACATCTTTATTCCTGCGGACTGCGCTTTCACATCATCATTTTGGGGCAGCATGGAAAGGTGGACGGCTTCCGCAAAATATTCCGTGAAGAGTTGTGCCAAATCCTTGTCGTTGGCATTGACAATATACTCCTTGACGGCTTGGATTTTCGCCTTGTCCACTTTGGCAAGCATGGCATACATTTCTTTCCCTCTGTTCCCGTCTGAATCCTTTGCACACTTCCGTATGGCGGCACGGATGGTGTCGATGCAGTCGGTGGCTTCGGTACGTGTCATTGGCTTGGGAGAAATATCAGAACCTTCCGGTGATACTTGCTTTTGTTCTTTTTCGGGAAAGAAGTATTGTCTTATGACTTCCATGCTCAGGTAAGCCACCCCTGTACGGAAAGCCGCCTTGTTCAAGTCCGCATATTTGGAGCAGATGCCATGAAGCCTTTTCGTGTCATCGTGCAGCCCGACGAATTTCCGTGCCAGCTCCTTGTCCTCGTGTTCGGTGACATATTCCCTGATGCCGGCCAAAAGAAAAGGCAGGGGTTTCAGGCTGTATCGGACGTTCCGGCAAATATCCTTGCAATCCGTTTCGCCACTGCCGGAAGACTTACCGGCAAGCGATTCCGCAAGTTTCAGGCTCCCACTGATTACGTTGGACAGCTTGAACAGGTCGCTAATGATGTCAAACCTTGATTTTTCCATAAGCACCTTCTTATATTTTGATGATACCCTTGAAATCCTTTAATGCTATGACGGCCTTTTCCTCCGCGTCCAGTTTCAGGTAGCGGCGCAGTTGCGCCTCGCTGCTGTGTCCCGTGATGGCTTGGATGGAAGGCAGAGGGACGCCAGCCTTGTACGCGTTGGTGGCGAAACTTCTCCGGGCTGTATGGGAAAGGAGCATGTCGCAGAACCTCCTTCCCCGTTTGGGGTTGAGACGCTTCTCGTCAAAGCCGCAGTCATGTGTCCAGCCGAGCAACAGGCCGATGGTCTTCACCAGCTTGTTCATTTCATTGGGATGAACCGGGGGCAGCTTGCCGTCATACTTGGCAAGTATGGCTCTCACGCGCCTGTCAACGGGGATATAGACTTTCTTTTCCGTCTTCTGTTGGGTGATGAGTATGAACTCAGTGCCGCCGATTTCCGTTATCATGTCCTCGCATATCCTTGAATAGTCGGAAACACGCTGCCCGGTCAGGCAGCCCACGATGAAAATGTCCCTCACGTGCTCCAGTGTCCTGATATGGGTGATGCGGCATTTGGAAAGTTGTGCCAATTTCTCGTCCTCGCTGATGTCAAGTGATTCCAGTCTCTTTTTCACAGCTTCCTTGGTGGAAAGGTCAAGGTCGAGCATTTCTTGTATCTGTTCCGGCGTGAGGTAGATGTTGTCCACTTCCTCCTTTTTCGGCACGAAGTCGGAATGACGGAAATCATCGCATTTGGTCAGCTTGTCCTCGTAGGCCGCCTTTGCCACCGTGCGGACATCGGTCATGTACGAGTTGATGGCGTTGGGCATCAAGCCCCGTTCCTTCCAGTAACCGACAAGGCTGTTGCGCGTCTCCATCGTCATGTCATCCAGTCCGAGTTTGCGGTGGGTTTCCTTTTGGTAGTTGCGAATCTGTTTTTGGATAATGCGCAGACCTTTTATATAGGCAGGTGATACTTTCACGGTACGGCCTTTCTTGGTGCGCCGTCCGGTTTCCATGTCTTCTATATAAGAGGTGAGGAAATCCTCGAACAGCATCCTGCCTTTGGGCTTGACCTCCACAATCTGCATCATTCCGTTGAGCACGTCGTGTTTCACGCTCTCGATGATGTTCTTGGCCTCCTTGGGGTTGAAGCCGTTCGCCTCGAATGCCGCCTTTATCCTCGCGAGGACTTGGGCGAACTGCCCGTACTTTATCCCGATGCTCGACATCAGGGCTGACGAGGTGTATTGCAGGCTGCGGTACTTTTCCCATTCAAGCTGTTTGATGGTGAAGCCTGTCACGACTTTCATGTTCGCCTTTCCGCTGCGCACACGGGCATAAATGGAACCGTAGTCCTCCTTTCCGGCCTTGGATGATTTGATAAAGATGAAATCCATACGCGATATATCTTGGTTACTGTGATGCAAAGGTACAAAATATATCCCGAAATATAGTATCAAATAGTACCAATATTTTCTAAAACCGTGAAATTTCGTGAGTATTCAAACCAAATGAAAACATCTGCAAATAACTGATATACAAAGATAACCTATAAAATGAAATTTCACTGAATATATTTAGTGAATAGTGGGCTACGATGTACGACTTCCTTTTCGAGCGTAAGGAGCGCAATCGTCCCGATCATGCGCTGCCTGCAGTGAAGACCGACCTGAAAGCGCTCGATCCGAAAGAGAACCTGCTGGTCTGGTTCGGCCACTCCTCCTACCTGATTCAGGCAGACGGGCTGCGTATTCTGGTCGATCCCGTTTTCGAAACGGCTTCGCCCTTGCCGTTTTTCAACAGACCTTTCGAGGGGACCGATCTCTATAAACCCGAGGATATGCCTGGGATCGACCTGCTGGTCATCACACACGACCATTGGGACCATCTCGACTACGGCACGGTAACGAAGCTGCGCGACCGCACGGGCCGTGTCGTCTGCCCGCTGGGTGTGGGCGAGTATTTCGAATATTGGGGTTTCGATCCGCAGCGGATCACGGAGCTCGATTGGGGCGAACAAGCTGCGCTCGGCGGCGGCTTTACGGTATATTGCCGTCCCGCGAGGCACTTTTCCGGACGTACGTTTCGGGCGAACCGGACGCAGTGGGCTTCGTTCGTCGTCGAAACTCCGTCGCAGCGGATTTTCCTCGGCGGCGACGGCGGGTACGATACCCATTTCGCCGACGTCGCACGCGAGTTTCCGAATCTGGATGTCGCCGTGCTCGAAGACGGCCAGTACAGTGAGGATTGGCGCTATATCCACATGCTTCCGGCCGATCTGAAGCGGGCCGTAGAGGACCTCGGCGCCCGGCGGGTTTTTCCGGTGCACAATTCCAAATACGCTCTGGCGCGGCATCCCTGGGACGAGCCGCTGAACAATGCGGCTGCACTCGCGGCGGAGAATCCCGAGGCGGGGATCGTGCTGCCGCGAATCGGCGAGCCGGTACGTTTGGACCGGTCCGACACGCTGCCGGGCAGGTGGTGGACAGCTCCCGAAAATTGAAAGAGAGCGAAGATCAGCCTTCGCTCTCTTTTTTATCTTTCTCCGGTATTCCCGGCGCTATTTTTTGCCCTGATTGGCTACGGCTTCCATCAGCTTACGGATCTGTTCGGGATCGCCCAGAAAGTAATCTTTCACCAGACGTAACTTGTCGTCGAATTCGAAGACGTATGGCACGGCCGTCGGGAGGTTGAGTTCCGAGATCGCCGCGTCGGAGATACCTTTCAGGTGTTTGATGATACCCCGCAGGCTGTTGCCGTGCGCTACAACCAGGATTTCGTCGTGAACGGACAGTTCGGGGAAAATCACGCATTGCCAGTAGGGCAGCGCCCGTTCGATGGTTTGCTTGAGCGATTCGGTGCGGGGCAGCTCCTCGTCCGGGATTTCGGCGTAGCGGGGATCGAAGCGCGGATTGCGGGGATCGTCTTCGGCCAGCGGATCGGGTGCTACGTCGTAGCTGCGCCGCCAGATGTGGACCTGCTCTTCGCCGAAGCGGGCCGCCGTTTCGCTCTTGTTGAGCCCTTGCAGTACGCCGTAATGTTTCTCGTTGAGGCGCCAGTTTTTCTCGACGGGGATCCATTCCTGATCGAGCCGGTCGAGAACACAGTTCAGGGTCCGGACGGCCCTTTTCAGGTAGGAGGTGTAGGCTTTGCCGAAACGGAATCCTTCGGCTTTGAGCAATTCTCCGGCTTTGAGGGCCTCTTCGACGCCTTTGTCCGTGAGATCGACGTCCGTCCATCCCGTGAAGCGGTTTTCGCGGTTCCACGCGCTTTCGCCGTGCCGCAACAGTACGATTTTTTTCATGGTATGATCTGTTTTTATTTGTATTTCACTTCGTTGAGGCACTCTCCGTGGGAGAATGCCTGAATGTTTTCGAGGGTCGTGCGGGCGATGTTGTCCAGCGCCTCGCGGGTGAAGAATCCCTGGTGGGAGGTGAGGATCACGTTGTTGAAGGAGAGCAGGCGTGCCAGCATGTCGTCGTCCATGATCCGGTCGGAGGTGTCCTGATAGAAGTAATCCGCCTCTTCCTCATAGACATCCAGCCCCGCCGCTCCGATCTTTTTCTCCTTGAGTCCTTCGATCAGGTCGCTCGTGCGGATCAGCTGCCCGCGTCCCGTGTTGATGATGATGACCCCGTCTTTCATTTGACCGATGGCTTCGGCGTCGATCATGTGGAGGGTTCGGTCCGTGAGGGGACAGTGCAGCGAGATGATGTCCGAGCGGCGGTAGAGTTCGGTCAGCGGAACGTAGGTCATACCTGATTCCCGGGCGAACGCCTCGTCGGGGCAGGGGTCGTAGCCGAGGACCTCCATCCCGAAACCCCGCAGGATGCGGATGAGGGCACGGGCGATTTTTCCCGTGCCGACGATGCCGGCCGTTTTGCCGTGCATGTCGAATCCGAGGAGGCCGTGCAGGGCGAAATTTCCGTCCCGGGTACGCCAGTAGGCGCGGTGTACCTTGCGGTTGAGCGAGAGCATCAGTGCTACGGCGTGTTCGGCCACGGCATAGGGCGAATAGGCCGGTACCCGGACTACCGTGATGCCGTGCTCGGCGGCGGCTTTCAGATCGACGTTGTTGAAACCCGCGCAGCGCAGGGCGATCAACCGTACACCCATGCGGGCCAGCTCCCTGACGGTTGGGGCATCCGCCGAGTCATTGACGAAGATGCAGACCGCATCGGCGCCTTGTGCCAGGGGTACGTTGTCGATGTTCAGGTGGCTGCGGTGGTATTTGATCCGTATCCCGTAGTCGGCGTTGATCCGGTCGAACGATTCGCGGTCGTAGGGCTGTGTCCCGAAAAAAATGGTTTTCATGGCGTATATTTCATTTAATTATAACGTTTTTGTCGAGGCGGTATTATCCATTCCGTTCACGGATTGTGCCAAGAGCGGGAGATTTGTCGCACAAACCGTATCGAAAGCGATACGTCCTTCGTTCGGTTCGGATTTCGAAGCACTCTGTCTCATGGCACTTTTTTTGTCCCGTTTGTTTCCTGAATAAACATGCAATGAGGAATCCGAGAGAACGCATACGCAACAGTAGGGGGTATAAATGGTGGATTTTGAGCCTCGTGATGCTCGGGACTTTCATGGCCGTGATGGACGTGACGGTCGTGAACGTCGGCCTGCCGACCATTATGTCGGTATTTCACATCCCCATTTCGACCGCCGAATGGGTCATTACGGCCTATATGATTACCATGACGCTCATGCTGCCTTCGGCGGGTTGGATCGCCGACCGCATCGGCAACAAACGGATGTATATTCTGGGGTTGGTGCTCTTCACCTTCGGATCGTGGCTCTGCGGCCGCGCCGGGAGCGATATGTTCCTGATTTCGGCCCGTGCCCTGCAAGGCTTCGGCAGCGGCATCATCCAATCGCTCGGCCTGGCGATCGTTACCCGGGAGTTTCCTCCGCAACAGCGGGGGCTGGCCCTGGGGTTGTGGTCGGTGGCGGCCGCCGCTTCGATCTCGTTCGGTCCTCTGATCGGCGGTTATCTGGTGGACGATTACAGTTGGCACCTGATCTTCGATGTCAATGTTCCTGTGGGACTGGCGGCCATTCTGTTTGCAATTTTTATCCAGAAGGAGTGGCGCGGTGCCCGTGCGGGCAGTTTCGACTGGCCGGGTTTTCTGTGCGTGGTCTGTTTCATGCCCCTTTTGATCTTCGCACTGGCCCGAGGCAATTCGCCTTCGAATCCCGAGGGGTGGAGTTCTCCGGAGGTGATCGGATGTTTTGCGGTTGCGGCTGCGGCACTCATTGTCTTTATCGTCCGGGAGCTGCGGTGCGAAAATCCGCTGTTGAATCTGAAACTGCTCGGCGAACGTAATTTCGGCGTTTCGATGGCTGTGCTGGCGATCTTCGGTATCGGCATGCTGGGCGGTACCTATTTGCTGCCGCTTTACATGCAGAAGGGGCTGGGCTATACGGCGATCATGGCCGGAAGCGTTTTTCTGCCCGTCGGCCTGATCCAGGGCGTGCTTTCGACCTGCTCGGGATTCCTGACCCGCTACGTCAAGCCGCTTTTCATCGCCGTGACCGGCATCCTGGTCATGACGTTGAGTTTCTATTTCGCCAGCCGGTTTACTCTTCATACTACGCATGCACAGATCATGTTGGTACTCTATCTGCGCGGCTTCGGCATGGGACTGACCTTTGCCCCGCTGAACGATTTCTCGCTCATGAATTTGAGCCAGTGCGATATGGCTTCGGCAGCCGGTATCTCCAACAGCATCAAGCAACTCTCGGGCAGCGTCAGCATCGCCCTGCTTACCGTTATTCTGACCGGCCGTACGGCGTTCCATTCGGCGCAGGGCGGGCTCTCTTCGGCGGAAAGCTACGTGGCCGGTATCTCCGACGATTTCCTTTTCGTCACATTCGTTTCGTTGGCCTCGGCACTGCCCTTCCTGTGGCTGCTGCGCCCGCGCCGCAAGGCGGCTTCGTTTAAGAGCGAAGGAACGGGCACCTGACGGGTTTGCTTTTATCGCCTTGAATCCCTATTTTTGTCCCGGGGAATCGTCTTTTCCCGGAGGATTTTGAAAAACGATCAGCAGACATACGTTCCCGATCCCGAGGTCGCTTCGCGGCTCCTGGAGTGGTACGGACGCGAGGGGCGCGACCTCCCCTGGCGTCGCACACGGGACCCTTACCGGATCTGGATTTCGGAAGTGATCCTGCAACAGACCCGCGTGGCGCAGGGTATGTCCTATTATCATCGTTTTCTCGAACTGTTCCCCGACGTCGCGGCCCTCGCTTCGGCTCCCGAAGATCTGGTTCTCAAGTGCTGGCAGGGGCTCGGCTACTACTCCCGGGCCCGGAACCTGCTGGCCGCAGCCCGGCGGATCGTGGAGACGCACGGCGGCGTTTTCCCGACGGCCTATGCCGACGTGCGGGCATTGCCCGGCGTGGGCGACTATACGGCTGCGGCGATCTGTTCGATCGCATACGAGGAACCCTGTGCCGCACTCGACGGCAATGTCTTTCGGGTGCTTTCCCGCCTTTACGATCTCGATACGCCCATCGATACGACTTCCGGAAGGAGGACGTTCGCTGCGCTGGCCGATTCGCTGATCGACCGGCAGCGGCCGGGACTTTACAACCAGGCCATTATGGATTTCGGGGCTCTTTGCTGTCTTCCGGCACAGCCCCGCTGTACGGAGTGCCCTTTGCGTGACCGCTGTCTGGCTTTTGCCGCCCGTACGGTCGATGTCCGTCCCGTCAAACAGGGGCGTACGGCTGTCGAACCCCGCTATTTCAACTACCTGCACGTCGAATGCGGCGATGAATTGGTGTTGCGCCGACGGGGTGCCGGCGACATTTGGCAGGGGTTGTACGAATTTCCGCTCATCGAAACTCCCGAACCGGTGGAATATACGGTGCTGGCCGCGATGCCGGAGTTTTGCGCTCTCTTCAAAGATGCCGGGACGGTATGCCTTGCCGGGACCGTCAAGATGCCCGTGCATCAGCTTTCGCACCGGGCGATCCACGCTGTTTTCTACCGGATCGTCGTGGAGCGCTGGACGCCCTCCTTGCGCGAAATGCTCGTCATTTCGCGCGAAACCCTCGGCGATTACGCCGTTTCCCGTCTTACGGAGCGTTATTTATCCCGCTGATTCTTCGTCTGTGCGTTTGCGGCACACGGTTTGCCGTTTGATTGACGTGAAACCTAACGAAGAAAACGAGATAAATTATGTTTACAGGTGTACAATTCACGCATTTCATCCAAGCAAATCCCGCGCTGGCCGTTTTTTTGACCATTGCGCTGGGATTTTTGTTGGGTAAGCTGCGCATCCGCAGCTTTTCGCTCGGAACGGTGACCAGCGTGCTGCTGGTGGGCGTGATCGTCGGGCAGCTTCGTATCGAGATTCCCGAACCGGCCAAAACCCTTTTCTTCCTGATGTTCCTCTTCGCCGTGGGATATGCGGTCGGCCCGCAGTTCTTCCGGGGGTTGAAGAAGGACGGATTGCCGCAGGTGGCCTTCGCCGTGGTGGTCTGTTTGCTGTGTTTGGGGTCGGTATGGCTCTTCTCCTGGCTGATGGGCTATACGCTTTCGCAGGCTGCGGGGCTGCTGGCCGGGTCGCAGACGATGTCGGCCGTGCTGGGCGTGGCGACCGATACGATCCGCGAACTGCCGGGCGGAGCGGAAACCGATCTCAGTTCAATGCCCGTTTGTTATGCGGTAACTTACATCTTCGGTACGGCGGGTTCCGCATGGGTGTTGAGTTCGATCGGACCCCGGCTGCTGGGCGGCGTGGCGAAGGTGAAGCAGTCTGCGCGCGATCTGGAGCAGAAGATGGGCGAAGACGTCAGCCTGAAAGCCGGCTTCGACCCGGCGGCCCGGGAGATCGTTTTCCGGGTTTTCAGCGCCGATAACGAATGGTTCGAGGGCGGGCGTACCGTCCACGAATTCGAAACCGTCATGCAGCGCGACGGAAAGCGTATTTTCGTCGAACGGCTCTGCCAGCAGGGGAAGGTCGTCGATGAGGTGACACCCCGGACAGTGATCCGTCCGGGCGATCAACTGGTCGTCAGCGGTCGCCGCGAATACGTCATCAGCGAAGAGAAGTGGATCGGTGCCGAAGTGTCCGATACGACACTGACGAATTTTGCCGTTCAGGTCCTTCCTGTCGTGGTCAATCGCAAGGGGGCTGCCGGGGAGAGGATCGGAAAGGTCTTGTCGGCTAAATTCATGCACGGGGTCAATATCCGGTCCATCGTGCGGGCGGGTGTGAAGATCCCCGTGCGGAGCGGAGCCAAACTCGATGCCGGCGACCGGATCGAATTGGTCGGGCTGCCGCAGGACGTGCGACGTGCCGCCGCACAGTTGGGTTTCAGCGATCCGGTGAAGACCGAGAGCAGCGTTCCGTTGCTGGGGCTGGGTATCTGTCTGGGCGGTCTGATCTTCGGATGGATGCTGGTGGCCAAGATAGGGGCGATTCCCCTGAGTCTGACCGTGAGCGGCGGCGTGCTGCTCGCAGGTCTTTTCTGCGGCTGGGCCCGTTCGCGGCGCCCGACTTTGGGAGGCATTCCCGAACAGACCGTGTGGTTCATGAACAATATGGGACTGAATACTTTCATTGCGATCGTCGGCATTTCGACCGGACCGTCGTTCGTCGCCGGTTTTCAGCAGGTGGGCTGGAGCCTTTTCCTGGTGGGGGCCGGTGCCACGACTCTTCCTCTGGTGCTGGGCGTGTTGATCGGCCGTTACCTGTTCCGTTTCAACGATGCCCTGACGCTCGGATGCGTCGCCGGAGCGCGAACGACTACGGCGGCTCTCGGTGCTGTCGAGGATACGATCGGCAGCAATGTCCCCTCGCTGGGATATACCATCACTTATGCCATCGGTAATACGCTGCTCATCATCTGGGGCGTGGTGCTCGTGTTGCTGTTGGCCTGACGGAGCCGGTCGATGATTCGGGCGGGTCTATGGTTTTCCATAGATCCGCTTTTTCGTGGTGTGAATCGCTAAAAGCGGATGAATCCGGCGGATTTTTGAAAAAAAATTGATTACTTAGCATTCTCTTTTAACGATTGCGACGATGAGTGCGAAACTGGCGAAGTACGACCGGTTGTACGAGCAGATCAAGGGCTATGTACAGACGACCGACGACATTTGGGCACGGCTGGCCACGATGGAGGCCGTGTTGCATCATAAGATGCAGACTTTTTTCTGGACAGGGGTGTATGCCCTTATCGACGACGAACTGATTGTCCGCTCGTACCAGGGGCCCGTTGCCTGTCAGAAGCTGCGGCATCATACGGGAGTTTGCTGGGCGGCGGTCAGCACGGGAGAAACCGTGATCGTGCCCGATGTGGAGCGGTTTCCGGGACATATCGCCTGTAATTCGAAATCCCGCAGCGAGATCGTCCTGCCGATTCGGGACCGGGAAGGGCGTGTGTTCGCCTGTCTGGATGTGGACAGCGACCGGTTGGATGCGTTCGACCGGGAGGATGAAGAGGGGCTGAAAAAGATTCTCTCCCTTCTTTTTGATTAGGCGGCGATCCTGCGTGGGCGGCGTATCGTATCTTCATCACCCGCGAAATCCGGTGCGTCTTTCAGCGATTGTCGTATAAAATAAATTCCGCTGACGCGGATGTCCGAGCAGATTCGGCGCTGCGTCGGCTCGATTATTTTTGTACCGGACAGGAGGCGGTTCGGCGATCTTTACGTACGAATCCGTACGATTATTCGCCTCTTTCTGATCCTTGCACAAAAAAATCCCGCTGTATTTTACAGCGGGATTTTTTTTGTATTTGGCATTTAGCGGATTACCGTTACGCGGTTCTCCTGCTCGGTCTTGAACGGAGACTTGGTGTCGCTGTAACCCTTGTACTGCAGGTTCTCGGCTTTTACGCCTTTCGAGATCAGGTAGTCGTAAACCTTCTTCGCACGCTGCTCGGCCAGGCGGGTATTCACGGCCTTCGAACCGGTTTGGGGATCGGCATGGCCTTCGATCACGTAAATCTTGTTTTTCGGCGCATTCTTGATTTGGGTAGCGATGATGTCCAGGCGGAGTTTCTCTTTCGGACTCAGCTCGGTCTGGCCGATGTTGAAGAAGGTGATGCCTTTGCCGGTCAGATAGATGTCATCGGTGTAGGCATTGCCGTCGAGCTGGTCGGCCGGGATAGGATTGGGACCCCACTTCGCCATTTCGGCAGCTTTCTTCGCGGCGGCAGCTTCGGCAGCGGCTTTTTTCGCAGCTTTGTTTGCTGCAGCCAGGTCATTGGCCAGTTCGGCGTTGTCGGCCTGTACAGCAGCCAGAGCCAGGTCGCGGTCGGCTATGACAGCCTGGTAAGCCATTACATCTTCGACGGTGTAGGGCGAAGCCTGTTTGAAGCCGCGGCGGTTGAAACGGTACGTAAGACCGATCGTGGCACTGTAGGCTGCGGCTACTTTCTGTGTTCCCGAATTCAGGATTGAGGGCATGTTGCTGCTGGGCAGCATCCAAGCCTTGAGTTCCAGTTCGATGTCCAGGGCCGGGCATACGCGGAACTTGTTCAGCAAACCGGCCGTGAAAGCGAACGAGTGGTCCGTCCCGTAGCCCCAGTCGCGCTGGAATTTGTCGGTGAAACCCGATACGTGGTAACCGAAGCCGGCGAAAGGCACTGCGTAATAGACGCGGTCGTCACGCTCGCCGCCGATCCAGTTCGACAGATTCACCATGAAGTCCATGTGCGTGAAGATGTACGGGTCTTTCATGTATTGGTTGCCGAATGCCGTGTCGTTCTGGTACTGGCCGCCCTGAATTTGCAGGCGGGCACCCATTACGGGGTGGAACCATTTGGTCAGCGAGAAGTCGGCCTGCCAGTTGATGTGGTTGAAGCGCGACGATCCGAAATCGTCTTTTCCCAGCGTGCCGTTGAAGACCATAATTTGGGCGCCTCCGGCGACGGTGATTTCCCAGTTGTCGAAGAAACGGTTGGTTTCGTAACCGGCCCAGCCTCGTCTCTTGGGCTGTTGCTCTTCTACGACGATTTCTTCTGCGACAGCGACAACCTGGGCTGAAGCGGCTGCGGCACAAAGAACGAGTGCCATCGTAATGAATAATTTTTTCATGTAGTTCGAATTTAATGTGTAATAATTTTTTGTTTTCGTGTATGTAAACCCTTACACGGGAGCTTGATTCATCTCTATATATCCTTTTGTAGAAGCTAAAAGCAAAGTCCGGGCCAAAAGCCCGGACCTCGTTTGACGTTTTGTATATTTTATTGTCTGTCGGCAGAGAATCAACCGCATTTCGAGTACCCGCAGGACATGCACGTAAGACACCCGTTCTGATAGGCCATCGTCTCCTGGCCGCAGCTCGGGCACTTGTCCTTGGTTTTGGTGCCGTCCGAGATATATTGCTTCAGTGCTCGTTCCACACCCAGCTTCCAGGTATTGATGGTTTCGCTGTTCAGGTGGAGCGATTCGATGAGCGATACGACGTTGGTGATCGGCATGCCGTGGCGCAGGACGCCCGAAATCAGCTTGGCGTAGTTCCAGAACTCTTCGTTGAACAGGCGCGAAATGCCGCCGATGGTGTTGGTGTAGCCGTATCGGTCGATATACTGGAAGTCGTACCGTTTCGAACCGTTCTCCTCGCGTACCTTTATAATAAAGCCCTTGTTGATTTTGGGCGGAATATACATGGCGTCCTCTTCGATTTTACCCGTGAAGATTTCGTAAGGGCGTCCATCCTGCAGGCCGACGAAGGCGATCCAGTTTTCGTTGCCGTTTTTGAAACGCACGATGTCCGCCGGGATCGATTTGGGGCGTTTGAGAATGGTCTGCCCGTTCTCCTCTTTTGCCGCTTTTTTCTTCTTATCGATCAGTACGCCTTCGCGGCAGCCGTCGCGGTAAACCGTTACCCCTTTGCAGCCGCACTCCCAGGCCGTGCGATATACGTCCGCTACGAGTGCTTCGGAAACGTCGTTCGGCAGATTGACCGTCACCGAAATCGAGTGATCGACCCACTTCTGAATTTCGCCCTGCATCTTGACTTTGGCCACCCAGTCGATGTCGTTGGCCGTCGCGCCGTGATAGGGCGATGCGGCTACCCACCGGTTGAGCTCATCGTCCGATATGTCTTGCAGTTTCGAGGTATCGTATCCGTTGGCTTCGAGCCATTTGACGAAGTTGTGGTGATAGACGTTGTACTCTTCGAACTTTTCGCCCATATCGTCCACGAAAGCCACTTTGGCATCCTGGTCCGAAGGGTTGATCTTGCGGCGACGCTTATAGACGGGACGGAAAACCGGTTCGATGCCCGACGTGGTTTGCGACATGAGCGAGGTGGTTCCCGTAGGGGCGATGGTCAGCATGGCGATATTGCGTCGTCCGTGTTTTACCATTTCGGCGTAGAGCTCCGGATCGGCCTCCCGGATGCGGCCGATCATCGGGTTCTTCTCCTCCTTGCGTGCATCGAAAATTTCGAACGCTCCGCGCTCTGCGGCCATCTTTACCGAGGCGCGGTAGGCTTCCAGTGCGAGGGTCTTCTGTACCTTCACGGCGAAAGCCGTCGCTTCGGGCGTACCGTAACGGAGTCCCAATGCTGCGAGCATGTCGCCTTCGGCCGTGATGCCCAGTCCCGTACGACGTCCTTTGCGGGCCATCGTGCGGATCTTTTTCCAGAGTTCGAGTTCCACGCGGCGAATGTCTTCGTCTTCGGGATCGGCGGCGATCTTATTGATGATCAACTCGATTTTTTCCAATTCCAAGTCGATGATGTCGTCCATCATACGCATCGCCTTCTCGACGTGTTGCTTGAATTTCTCGAAGTTGAACGACGCTTCTTTGGTGAAAGGTTTGTCCACGTAACTCAACAGGTTGATCGCCAGCAGGCGGCACGAGTCGTAGGGGCAGAGCGGAATTTCGCCGCAGGGGTTGGTCGCCACGGTCGTAAATCCTTCGTCGGCATAGCAGTCGGGAATACTCTCGCGGATGATCGTGTCCCAGAACATTACGCCCGGTTCGGCCGATTTCCAGGCGTTGTGGATGATCTTGTCCCAAAGTTTCTTGGCGTCGATATCCTGCTGGTAGAGCGGTTTGTCCGAGTGAATCGGGAACTGTTGGTGGTATTTCTTCCCGGCGAGTGCCGCACGCATGAATTCGTCGTCGATTTTGACCGAAACATTGGCGCCGGTCACCTTGCTCGTATCGACTTTGGCATCGATGAAACGCTCTGCGTCGGGATGTTTGATCGAAAGGGTGAGCATCAGAGCTCCCCGGCGACCGTCCTGGGCCACTTCGCGCGTCGAGTTCGAGTAACGCTCCATGAAGGGGACGATACCGGTCGAGGTGAGCGCCGAGTTGAGCACCGGACTACCTGTGGGGCGGATGTGCGAAAGGTCGTGCCCCACGCCGCCGCGCCGCTTCATCAGTTGCACCTGCTCCTCGTCCATGCGGAAGATGCCGCCGTAGGAGTCTGCCGGATTCTTGTGGCCGATGACGAAGCAGTTCGAAAGCGAAGCCGCTTGGAAGTTGTTGCCGATACCGGTCATGGGACCGCCTTGCGGGATGATGTAGCGGAAGTGGTCGAGCAGTTCGAACACCTCCTGCCGGTTCATAGGATTGGGGTACTTCTTTTCGATCCGTTCGATCTCGGCGGCGATGCGCTCGTGCATATCGCGCGGAGTTTTTTCGTAAATATGGCCGTACGAATCTTTCAGGGCATATTTGCTTACCCAAACCGTAGCGGCCAGGTCGTCTCCGTCGAAATATTTTTTCGACGCTTCGACCGCTTCGTTGTAGGACACTTCGGTCGGGAGGCCCGGTTGTTTGTTGCTTGACATGATATCTTGAGTTTTATTTCTTTATGTCTTTACAGGAATCGGGACCGATGCAGGCTTGTTCCGTTCGGTCCCAACTATACAAATTTCCTGCTTTTCTTCGGGATTTTCGAATCTTCCCGCGACAAATTATTCCAAAGTTATCAACAATGGATAAAACGTGCGTCCCAGTGATCCGGGACGCACATTTTGGAAAATGGCGGAGTCGTCAGTCCTCGTTTTTCGCCCGGCAAGCCGGTTTGCCCGTCGTGCATCTATACGGCGAAGTGTTGAGCTTACTACCTCTGTAACATGATTATATAACTTTGTTGCCCCTGTGTTTGATGCTCCCTGTCGGGAGTTCTTTCCCGCTCTGCGGTCCGGTTTCCCTCCGACCGGATAGAAAACGGCGCGTCGGATTCGCGCATATGCACGCCGATCGCAGGCGGTTGCGGACAAGCCCGGAAAACAACGCGGAATCTCGCGTCGTTCGAGTATATATAATCGTTTTTATGGGCGGCGAAGCGCGGTCCTTCCGTCCGTGTTTCCGCTGACCGGACGCGTTTTACTTGACGGCGACCGCATCGATCTCGACCTTCGCACCCATCGGCAGCTTGGATACCTGATAGCAGATGCGTGCGGGCATATCCTTCGTAAAGAACGTGGCGTAAACGGCGTTCATCGCGGCGAAATCGGCGATGTCGGTGAGCAGGACCGTCGTTTTCACGATATCGGCGTGGGAATAACCCGCCTCTTCGAGGATGTGCCCCAGATTGGTGAGCGACTGGCGCGTCTGGTCTTCGATGCTTTCGGGCATCGCGCCGGTGGCGCCGTCGATCGGGAGCTGTCCCGAAATGTAGAGCGTGTCGCCGCACTTTACTGCCTGCGAATAGGGGCCCACCGCTTTGGGGGCTTTGGGAGATGCGATAATGGTTTTCATAGTGTCGTATTATTTTGATTCGTTAAAATTTATGGTTGAATTTTCTTTTTCGTTGTACCCGGTTCTCGTTTGATCGGAAATAGGGTGCGTGCTTTTTCGGTCGCAGGGTATGTCGGCAACCCCGTTTTTCGCCCCGTTTCGCATGAATGTTCGATTTTAAGTTCTATTTTCCTGCGACCGGGCCGTTTTTATCTTCGGGAACCGTGGCGGAGTACAAAGTTACGATTATTTTGGTTATGTTTGCACATATTTTGCTGGATAAAGATTCAAAATCGATAGCTTATGACACGTTTTATGAAACTGGCGGCACTCGCCGCCCTCGTGATGCTCGTAGCCTCCTGTTGTCCCTGCCGTAAACATCGGAAAGGCGACGGCAAACCTTTTGTCGGCACCGAATGGCAGCTTGTGCAGCTCAACGGTCGTGCCGTACCGGTGGAAGGCGACCTCTTTACCGTCGTTTTCGGTGAGGACGGACGTCTTTCGGGGCTCGGAGCCTGCAACCGGTTTATGGGTTCCTACCAAACCACGGAAACAGGCGGTCTGACCGTCGGTCAGAACATGGCTTCGACCCGGATGTTCTGCCCCGATTTGGATCGGGAGCAGGCTTTCGGCGACGTTTTGTCGGGAGCGACTCATTATGAAGTGGACGGCGATATGCTGATGCTTCTTACCGACGGCGAACTGCGGGCTGTTTTGCAGGCCAGATAGCCGGATTGCGCGGATTTTGCGGCGGAGGAACCTTTCGGGGTTCCTCCGCCGGTATTTACAGGGAGTTGTATTTCCTCTTTTGTCCGTTGTTTCGATCATCGGGTTTTTCGTTCCGTTTTTATTATTCTATTGTGTGAAATTTCTGTTACAGAGAAATAATGCGTCTTATATTTTGTTATATTTGTAACAATATAGGATGCGTGCGGGCTGCGTTGAAGTAGATCCGCCTGGCGTTCGGTTTTCATTCGTTAGTCACATGGCCGGACTTTATTTCCATATTCCTTTTTGCCGCAGGATTTGCGCCTATTGCGACTTTTTCAAAAGCGCCGAGGTGGGGCGTGTCGATTCCGTGCTGGATGCGATGGGGCGCGAATTGGACGGAGCCGTCGATTGGCTCGCCGACCGTCGGATCCGCACCGTCTATTTCGGCGGCGGGACCCCGTCGCTCTGCGATCCCGCCCGGTTGCAGGGACTGGCGGACCGGGCGGCG
>ERZ791603.364-NODE-364-length-41050-cov-6.220393_pt1 | contig 41050 bp, 61 predicted proteins | sample MGYA00509966_ERZ791603 | MGnify/ENA primary metagenome ERZ791603 (study PRJEB30046, sample SAMN00791931) | human gut metagenome | study: EMG produced TPA metagenomics assembly of the A metagenome-wide association study of gut microbiota in type 2...
TATCAATAGGTTACAAGGTTCAAATAAGCATTCATAATGTTTTTGTATAATATGAAAAGGGGTGCTTGTGAAAGTACTCCTTTTGTATATCAAATGTATACCTATCCGCTTAGTTATCAGCACCTTATTTGTACAGAAAATAATTATCCGTATAATACCTGACATGTAGGTATACAATAGGTATGTTGTAGTTTTGTTACTATTTTGTTACTGAAAATTTGCGAGTAACAAAAAAATTGCTTATCTTTGCAGCAGATTTATAAATGTAGGCTTATGGGAAGGAAGAAAACAATCGACAAGGAGCCAGTCACTATCAGATTCAAAGAACTTGCCAACGGAAACAAGAGCATCTATCTGGACATCTATATGGACGGAAAGAGAAGTTATGAATTTCTAAAGCTATACCTCATCCCAGAGGTTGGCAGAGAAAGAGCGAAGGCGAGGGAGAAGAATGCTGAGACAATGGCTAGTGCGAATATCATCAAGGCTCAGAGGATTCTCGACTTGAAGAACAGAAAGGCAGGAGTATTCAGCAGTAACAAGAACATGCGCTTGATAGAATGGCTAGACATCGTGAAGGTTGCCAAGCAGAAGGCAAGTAGGTCGGATGAATCCAGCAAGACCATTGAGAATGTGAAGAAGCACATCATCAAGTTCTGTGGCGAGTCTACCAAGATGGTTGACATAGACAAGAAGTTTTGCATGAAGTGGATAGAGTATCTGAGAACTGCCACCAAGAGAGGCGGGCAACCGTTCAGCGAAGTAACCAAGAAGGTGTACCTTACTTGCTTTGGTACGGTTCTGAATCAGGCTGTCCGTGATGGCATCATTCAGATGAATCCCCTATCGCTCATAGACCATAGCTATAAGTTCGGGTCTCCCGAAAGCGAACGAGTATACCTTGATATTGAGGAGGTGAAGAAACTGGCTGCAACGGAATGCTACAGCCAGCATACCAAGCAAGCATTCATGTTCTCATGCTTTTCGGGTCTTCGTATCTCGGACATCAGGAAGCTGAAATGGAGCGATATTGAAGAGGTGAAGAATCCTGACGGAACATCATCCTACCGCCTGACCAAGACGATGGAGAAGACTCAGCGAGTAGTCAGCTATCAGCTATCCAACGAAGCGATGAAATGGTTGCCTGAAAAGACGGAAGACGAACTGGTATTCTACGAACTATGCCAGCAGCCGAACATCAACTATCATATTAAGGTATGGGCGAAGGCAGCAGGAATCAAGAAGAACATATCCTTCCATACCGCTCGGCACACCTTCGCCACCATGATGCTCACGCTTGGAGCCGACATCTACACCACAAGCAAGCTGCTCGGTCACTCCCGAATATCCACTACCGAGATATATGCTAAGATTGTGGATAAGAAGAAGGATGAAGCGATGGGGCTGATTGATAAGTTCTTCGATAAGGAATAAAAAAATCTCTGTAAGGTAGCCAGCCTTGCAGAGATTTTTATTTTTCTAGTTGGGAAAATATTTTTTCCTAGTTAGGGAAAATTATTTTTCTCACTTACCATATTTCTTATCGAGCTTCTTCTTTAGCCAAGGTTTCATTGCTCCTATAATTCCAAAGATGATGGCGAAAGCCACACAGAAAAGTACTGGTCCAGCCTTAAAACCAAAATTTTCCATCACAACGAAGATAGTAACCATGATTGCCCATAAGACAAAGAATGTCGCTACCAATACCGAATAATAAACAAAGTTCTTCATACTATATATATTTTAATTTAATAACATATCTTGCAAGGAGTTCTGCCCATATCCTCAGCTTCCTCCTCACTTACCTCTTCAATTTCTCCTGAGCAGCGAGAGAGGCCACGGCAGTCAGGGTCGCTATGATACTTGGTCGAAGTTTCGCCAGTACATATATATACTGATTCTGATTCTTCTTTGTGATTATAATAAATTTGTTTGTTTTCATCACAAATAGAGCAAGAAACCTTACCTTTATCTATAGCTTCTTCTAATCTTATAGATTCAACCTTACCACTTCCAACCGTAAGCCCTGCACAATCAGAATAATAATGGTAATATTTAGGATTTGAAGAGATATAAAAAACCAAATCATCTAAATCTCTAGACCTAACGTCCCTCTCCATTCCCTTGTATATGGCTATCTCATTTCTAAGGGTATCAACTTCCTTTTCTAAAGTATTGACTCTTTTTCTCAAATATTCGTCTCCACAAGAACAAAGAGTAAAAAGAACAATAAAAAGATATGCACAATACTTCATACCCACCACATTTTAATTATCCGACATTTGATTGTCTCATGCCACCGCCCAAGATAGACAATAGCTGGTCATAGCGTTTCTCTAACTCTTCGTACTTTGCCTTCCAGACAGAATCATCCTGATGAGACTCTTCTATCTTAGGTTCTTCATGATGAGGAGTCTCAGCAACCATATAAGAAGAATCATCTGCATCTTGGTTACTATACATAGTACCTATCCCACGCATCAACCATTCAGCAGACACGTCAGGAAAGGCAGTCAATATCTTCTCTACGATATTGGCAGCTAAAGTTCTATCACCTCTTAATTGAGGATTTAAAGTAGCTTGCGCCACATTAATCTGTTTAGAGAGAGCATTAACGGAAATAGATTTATTCTCTAAAACTAACTTAACTCTCTGGTAAATAGTTACTTCCATACATTTTACATTTATAAATGTTAACTAATTAATCTTAAAGGATTAATCTTTTTCGAGAAAATGTTTGGTAGTTTACTCGGAAAAGAGTACCTTTGCACTCGTAAACAACAAGTTGCTTAATTGTTAGAAGCAAAAGTACAATAAAAAATTAAGATATGCAAGTAAAAAAGATAAAAATTATCAAAGTTTCGCTTGAAGGACGAAAAAAACTTGCTGAGCGATATGGTTGCTGTAGAGAAACAATCTTCAACGCTCTTGCATTTAGAAGTCAGAGCAAGCAATCCGAAAGCATCAGGCATGATGCCCTGAATGAGTTCGGAGGAGTTGAGACCGATAAGGTCATGTTCTATTAAAAAGGAGGTATAATTATGGTAGACCCAGAGATTAAAGAGCAGCTAGACCGCATAGAGCAGTATTCGCTCATAGCTGCAAAGAATGTGCTCAACATTAATGAAGCTGCAATCATTCTTGGTATGACGGTTAGAGGAGTGAGAGAGAACGTCAGGAACCGCATCATTCCTTGCTATAAACCAAATGTGAACCGACTCTACTTTAAGAAGAGTGAGTTGGAAGAGTGGATGACTCAGAACCGCAGAAAGAGCATGGCTGAGTTGAAATCAGAGGCAGCAGCCTATTGTGTAACCCATTAAACAGATAAACTTATGATAGCAGATGTAATGTTGGTAGCCAGCGTAATCGGTTTCGCTGTTGCCGTTAAGGAAATCCACTCCTACTTCAAGGAGGTAGGCAAGTAAGATATATGGAGATTGAACCTCATTAAATTTAGTATTAAATTATTAATGTGTTAAGTCTTATAATGGTTCTTATTCAGCAAAGAGCAGAGGTTTTTTGGAGTTTGCTACTCCCAGTCTCCACTATAACTTTAGTCGTTATAATTTTACATGTTTTAAGTTTTTTACCCAGCGCAAGTAACTCAGTTGGTAGAGTATGAAGGTTTCTCCCCCTTCAAGGTCGTGGGTTCGATTCCCACCTTGCGCCCTATATAGCCCGATTCCAAGGCTTTATATCGGATAGGATAAACCTTCCTAGAGAGGTACACGTACCCAAAAGGAGCATCATTAACCACAGATGGTGCTTAGACGTGGAAGTGGCAAGCGAGTACATACACCTGATAGGTGGAATTTGGAAAAACTTGGAGTTCACTTGTGAAGAAGCAGACCTGATGCCGTGCCCCTTATATAATAAGGTAGCATCTAAAGGTAGGAGCGCACAACTACAAATCGGTTCTAATGCAGCCAGCACGCTTTCTTTCTATTCGGTTCAAGTTATTGGTTATTTTATAGAAATCAGATATATCACAATATGTGCGATTACTAGTGCTGGGAGTCCTAAGCCTTCATAAATGCAGAAGGGAACCAAGGAGCGATTCACCATCCGCCAAGATTGTATAGATGTCGCTCCACGGAGGTGGCGGTTTTATCATATTCATTTTACTGCCCCTCCTTTTCTAAAGGAAATTGCAAATATTGACATATTAGTGTATTTCATACAGATTACATTTTCGATGCGGTAGCGACCGCTCAGGTTAAACAAAAATAAAAAACTCTCGCCCCACCATTCGTGAGAATCGTGGGGTTTTTAATTTGAACATTTAAACCATACAATATGAGATATAAAGCAAATAGTTGTCACGATTGTCTCTTCTCGACCATGTGTGACAACCCGAATAAGAACCCAGATGGTGGCTACAAATGCAGCCGCTATGAATGGAAATATCAATAACAACTTAATACATATAAGATATGAAAGAACTTATCGCAATTCAGTCAGAACTGAAAGCCCCAAAGAGTCAGTTCAACAAATTCGGTGGCTACAAGTATCGCAAGGCTGAGGACATCTTAGAAGCTGTCAAGCCTTTGCTAAACAAGCAGAAATGCACGCTAACCATTACAGATGATATTGTGATGGTAGGCAACCGCATTTATGTTAAGGCTACCGCCACTATCAAGAACGAGAAGGGCGAGTGCGAAACAACAACTGGTTGGGCTAGAGAAGAGGAAACCAAAAAGTGTATGGATGGCAGTCAGATTACTGGAGCATCATCCTCTTACGCTCGAAAGTATGCTCTCAACGGTCTCTTTGCCATTGATGATAATGCTGATTCTGATACCACCAACGATGGGCAGCATCAGGAAGCGCAGCAGCAAACACAGGCTCAGCATCCAACCGCTCAGGCAGCACAAGCCGTACAGCAGCCAGCAACACCCCAGTATCACACAAATGACTTGAACGAAGGATTGGCATACCTTAGCAGATGTGTCACGAAAGACAATCTGATATGGGTAGTTCAAACATACAAGCCGCTCACCGTCAACCCTCAGTTCATGCAAGCAGTATCAGCTAAGAAGAAAGAATTAGGATTACAATAATATGACAGAAACAACAAAGAAAATCAGCCTGAATGTGCCAAATGTCACATTTATAGAAGAGACGCACCAGTACTTCATCGGAAAGAAGGAATTGAAAGGTGTGACGGGAACGCTCATCAAGAAAGCCTTCCCCGATACCTACAAGAATATTCCTGAGTCAGTACTGAAAAAGGCAGCAGAGCGAGGAGGTCTTATCCATAACACCTTTGAAACCTTCTGTTCTATCTTCGATGCAGACATCAAGCAGTACCCGAACCCTACAGAAGAGCTTCAAGCCTTCCATAGCATGTTAGTCTCATTCGGTTTACATTATGTCGCATCCGAATATCTCGTTACAGATGGAGAGAACTTTGCATCTGCTATTGATGGTATCTTCGCTGATGATGAAGGCAACATCTATTTGGTAGATTACAAGACCACCGCCACCCTCCACTACGACAATGTATCGCTCCAGCTATCCATCTATGCAAGATGGTTCGAGGAGCAGAATCCTGACTTGAAGGTGAAGGAGATTGTTTGTATGTGGTTCAAGAACGGACAGAGCAAGTTCCAGCCGCTACCTAGGGTAGCAGATTATCAGATTGACGATTTAATCAACGCTTATCTCGCTGATGATACAGACTATCAGTATAAGGTGGAAGTTCCTGAGCAGTTCTCAGCACTAGAGCAGGAGTACAGATTGATAACCGCTCGTATGGATGCCCTGAAAATCAAGCAGGATGATTTGAAGGAGCAGATGATGAAGATGATGGAAGCCAACAAACAGAAATCCGTCAAGACTCAGTTCGCCTCCTACTCTTATGTTGCAGCTACCACCAAGAAGACCTTCGACACGAAGCTGTTCAAGGACACGGAGCCAGAGCACTACGAGTACTATCTAAAGGAAACGACCACCAAGCCGTCAATAAGAATCAAACTTAATTAACATGAACGAGATTTGGAAAGATATAGATGGTTACGATGGTATATACCAAGTTAGTAGCCTAGGAAGAATCAGGTCAAAGTGGTCTGGTTCACACTCGGCATTAGGAAACAAATACAAAATACTCAAAGGTTCTATAAGTAGAAACGGATATATAACTATAAGTTTATGCAAAGATGGTAAAGCTGTCAAAAAGACTTTACACAGATTAGTTGCTTGTGCCTTTTTACCAAAATTAAAAAACAAGAATTTTATAGACCATATTGATTGTTGTAGAACAAACAATAATATCAACAATCTCAGATGGGTAAGCCAAAAAGAGAACAACAACAATCCTATAACTTTGCATCGAATTACTCTAGCAAATAGAGCAAGAGCAAAAAGAGGTTCCGAAAATCCAAATGCAACTAAAGTTTACCAATACAGCTTAGATAAACAATTAATTACCTCATTTGGTAGTATTATTGAAGCTTCAAAAGAAACGAATGTAAGTTACAAGAAAATAATACACAATATTTTAGGTGAACAAAAGACAGCAGGTGGATATATCTTTAGTAAAACTTTAATTTAAATAATTATGAATATATCATTTACAGGAAGAATTATTGCCCAAGGACAAATACAGATGGGCACTAGTCAAAAAGGAACACAATGGAGCAGTTGTGAATACACTATCGAAGAGTTGAACGAGCAGTACCCTTCAAGAGCCGTTATCTCGGTATATGGCTCAGACAAGTTGCAGCAGTTCGGCATTCAGTTAGGAGAAATCATCACCGCCCACATCGGATTGAAGGCACGCCAGTCAAAGGAAGGACGTTGGTTCAATCAGTTGGATTGTTGGAAGGTGGAGCGACCAAATGACCAGCCGCAAGGTCAGGTTGTCCATAGTCAGGTTGGCGCAGCACCTCAGCCAGTTTATGGGTATAACCCACAACAGCAGACAGCACCACAGAGTCAGACACAGCAGTTTCCCCCTCAGGTTAACGCAAGCGGTCAACCTATTCAGCAGAACGCTCAATATGTAGGTGGTCAGCAGCAGGGTCTTCCCTTCCCTGCCCCAAACCAATAATATATAAGATATGGAAATCCATCTAGTAAGAACCTCCACTGGTCTTCGCCCTTACACGGATGATGATTACGAGGAAATGAAAAAGATAAAGGTTGGTTCCATCATCAAGGCAAACATAGTTCGACCAAGGAACATTAAGTTTCACCGAAAGTTCTTCTCCCTTATCAGAGCAGCATGGGATTGTCTCACAGAGCAGCAGCGCACAAACCTACGTTCTATAGACACATTCCGTGAGCAGCTTCTTATAACATCAGGATTCAGCGAACCGCTTTACGACCTAAACGGACAGAAGTTCTTGGAGAGAGCCAAGTCTATCTCCTTCGCAAAGATGGATGAGCCAGCCTTTAATGAAGTATATAGTAGAGTCTTAGACACCATCCTCACGATACTCTATGCAGATGGTGTTACAGAAGACGAATTTAATAAAATTTTACAAAATTATAGTTGATATGACACGTAGAAACGAAAAGCGCAACAACAGACGCAATAGCCGTCAGCGCAACAACAACCCAGAGTTACCACCATTTGCACAGATGCTTTTCGGAGCAATCGTTGGCAAAGGTGTAGACATGATTGCCAAGAAGATGGCAGAGATTGCCGAGGAAGAGACTCCTGATATTCATGCAGAAGGCATCAGTAATCAGGACGTTACCAACATCAATAACGGAAAGGCAACCTTATCTAAGTTGCGCATTCCTGCTGATGGTTCGGCAGTAGAGTACCCTATCCCTGATAACCTCCAGTTCTTCTTCGCTGAGGATGGTAAGTTGATGGTTCGTCAGAAGATTGAAGGAGACGAGAATTCTACTGATGCAGGGGAAGGCAAGCCTATCACTTATGATGATATTTGCAAGGAGTTGTTCTTGGACAAGAAAACATACTGGCTTGGTAATAAGAAAAGCAACTATCTATATTCAGATGAATATAACTATAACGACCTTAACAACTGCACTAGCATGGCTCAGGCAAAACATGTAGCTGCTTTCATCAAGTTGCAGAACATCGCCAAGTATCTTAACGATGGCTGGTGTCCAGACTTTTGCAACTACGAAAAAAAATGGGCTATCGTTAAGGAAGGAGGAAATTTCTATCCAAAATATAATCAGATGGTAAACGATGGAAGTGTTTACTTCAAAAACGAAGACCTTACCAATGAAGCCATCTGCTTGATGGGTAAAGAATCTCTCAAAGACCTTTTCTCAACCGACTGGTAATGGCAAGCTACGCTGAAATCAAAGCAAAGCTACAGCAGGAAGGCAAGAAGATACGCAAGCGTTCATCCTACGATGAGCACAACTTGCAAGCCGCAGAGGTCAGGTATATCCGTGGGGTATATCCTGACCTTGAAGGAGTCTTCTTTGCCGTTCCGAATGGTGGCAAGCGAACTTCCCGACAAGCCGCATGGCTCAAAGAAGAAGGTATGAAGGCAGGAGTATCTGATATGCTACTTCTGAAGCGCACCTCCCTGTACGGTTTCCTCTGCATCGAAAATAAAACACCGAAAGGTAGGCAGGAACCCGAACAGAAGGTATTCCAGCATGAAGTAGAACGACATGGTGGCAAGTACATCATCGTCCGCTCTATAGATGAATTTATCCAAGCAATCGACAATTATTTAAATGGTGAACTATGAATGATATAATTCAATCCTCAAATGTCGCATTTGAAATTATAGCAAGTGCTTTTGATATGCAAACAGCTAAGAATGAAGAAGAACTAACCAATGCTTTTATAAAATTCTTAGAAGCCAAAGGCTATAAGGTAACCGCTCCACCAAAGGAAGTCAAAGACGAATATACCTTTGAGCGAGCATGGAACTTGTACGACAAGAAGGTAGGCTGCAAAGCCAAACTCGAAAAGAAATGGAACTCCATGAGCCAGAAAGACCGCAAGGCAGCTATAGAGTATATTCCTCTATATGTAATCTCACAGCCCAACAAGCAGTACAGAAAAAACTTCCAAACCTTCCTTAACCAGCGAGGATGGGAAGACGAAATCATCGGAGCAACACCACCGCCAGCATCCGTTAACGAGAATCCTTCCGAAATCAGTCAACTTATCGCAAAGACGAAGGCTGAACAGAACGTAACAAATGCGGATAAGGACAATGTTTTCAAAACACGCATCATAGGTATGATAGAGCTTCTGCAAAAGAATCCTCATAGCCTATGCCGAAAGCAGTTGGAGATATATCAAGCTAATGGAACCTTGGAACGCTTGGGCATCCAATGGAATCCATAAACCACAAATCTGTTTACCAAAATGATAGCAATCAGTAAGTACAACAAGCAGCATCCTCTCAGAGTCTTTGAGGCATTCGCTGGCTATGGCAGTCAGAGCCTAGCCTTCAAGTACCTCAAAGATAAACATCCTGAGTTCGACTTTAAGGTTGTGGGCTACTCAGAGATAGAACCATCAGCCATCCAAGCCTACGGACTCCTGCACGGAAGAGATATACCTAACTTCGGAGACGTGACAAGGATAGACTGGAATGAGGTTCCCGACTTCGACTTCATATCATGGTCTTCACCATGCCAAGACTTCTCCAATGCAGGACTTCGCCAAGGAGCAGAGGAAGGCAGCGGCACACGCTCATCCCTTATCTTTCAGGAGAAGAGAATGCTGGCAGTCAAGAAACCAAAGTATGTGATGCTAGAGAATGTGAAAGGTCTTCTCTCAAAGTCAATGAGGAAGTACTTTTTCCAGTACGTCAAAGACCTCGACTCCTTTGGTTACACCTCCTTCTACAAGGTACTGAATGCAAAAGATTACGGAATCCCTCAGAATCGTGAGCGCATTTTCGTAATATCCATCCTACGCACAGAAGACGAGCCGAACCCAGAGTATCACTTCCCTTCTCCCATCAAGTTAGAGACTACGGTTGAGGACATCTTGGAAGATGATGTATCTCCTGAATATTTCATGTCCCAACCGCTCCTAGAAAAGTATCTCTGTAAAGCAGACATCAATGAATCAATCGAAAAACTCTCCCGAAGATTCAGTTCCGAAAACTGCTAATCATCAAGAAATTATAATGTGCGACAAAATTATAAAGCTAGCAAACCTCCAAACAAAAGGCAGAATAGAGCAGCAGACCAGAGTCTACTCCACCAAGGGAATCTCCCCTACTCTCAATTCGGCAATGGGTCACGGAGGTAACTGCATCCCACTATTCTTAATAGTCAAAGAGATATGATAACAGGAGGAAAGAGAATGAAATCCCTGCTCCTATCAGGGAAGGTGAAGCCTGATATGGGGGGGCAAGTCTTAGACTTGTATAATCAGCAAGTCTATCAAGGCATCGCCCCAACCATGCTAACAACAATAGATTCATCATCAATGACATTCGTAACCATAATGAACAAAGAAATCATTCACACCGCACCAAACGGAAAGAAATACTCCATACAAATCAGGAAGTACACTCCAAGAGATTGTTTCCGACTGATGGGAGTACACGAAGCTGACATAGACAAACTCCTGAGAAAGGAGAAGACTGGTCAACTCATCATCAGCAAGAGCAAACTCTATGCCCTTGCAGGAAATTCAATAGTAACCAACTGCCTGACCGCCATGTTCGAGGAACTGATTTTCCCATCAGGAAATCACTACCATGACAAGACTGGTCAGCTATCACTCTTCTAGCTTATGGATATTTTTGGATATATCAAGATAGGCAAGCGTATCAGCAAAGCGCACAAAGCCATGTTTACCCACAAGACCATGGTAATATGGTACAAAGGCAACCCAATCATCGGAACAATGCACGATGGCTTGTGGTATCAACAAGACTTGAACGGAATGTGGGAACTATTAATGTTCCAGTCCGAAGTCACACACGTCTCATTTTTACCTTCGCCAAATGAAGACAGAGAAAGAAAAAATCCTAGCCATCATCGCTGAGATTCAGGAAGAGCGTGAAGCTGCCCACATCGTGCCGCCCCACGTCCTCACAGCCGAAATCATCAACAGAGGATTTCATCAGCCTTATCAAGCCATCAATGAGTTATGCGAAGAAGGCAAGATAAACTGGTGCCGCACCCTCAACGATATGGCATTCACTATCAGAAAATAATAAATCAAGAACAATATGAAAATTATAACGCAGAAAGAACTGGCATCCTTATCAGGAGATGCTTTTGAGAATGCCTACAAGCATGGTTTCTATACTGAGAGTACAGAAATAGAAACCGCATTGATGCTCATTATCACGGAAATGGCAGAAGCTGTTCAGGCAGACCGACACAATCGCCACGGAAGTATCGAAGACTATGAGAGCGAGATTCAGATGGGCAGAGATATTCCTACCGCCTACAAGAACGCTCTTGAAGGAACGGTTGAATCCGAGTTCGCTGATATTGCCATTCGTATCTTATCTCTCTTGGGATGGATGAAAAGCAATATGCTGATTAAACTAAAAAGCGATTCTATCCTTGCTGACAAATATGAAGTTGCCAAAATTCAATATAAGGTTCAAAACACAATCAATAAAGGCAGTATCGCAAAAGATTTGTACCGACTCAACGGACACTTTAGTAGGTTTGTTGATAATGAGTCTTGCAGTTGGTTTGTATCAGATACCCTTCAGGATATACTCATGAGGGTATTCGCAATCGCTCACAATAACAATATCGACCTGATGGAGTACATCAAGTTGAAAATGCAGTATAACGAATCTCGTCCGTATCTACACGGATGCAAATATTAGGAGGACAAAATTATGTTTGGAATAGAACAGATTTCAAGAAGGTGCTTAATGACTTTTAGTGATGGCAGCAAGCTACTAGCTACCATCTACATTCCAAATCCCACCAAGCCCATCTTCCCTGAGCAGATGGAACGCAATATCATCGAGAATTTTAACAAATCGCAACCTCTTGCAGTAAACAAGGTTGTTAAGTGTCACATAATGAGGAATTAGTTATGGAAGATTTACCTATTGGGTCAGAAATCATCTTGAAGGTGGTAGAAAGCGAGACAGAAGAATGTAATGGTTGCTTCTTTGACGAGATAAGCAGCAATATTTATGAAAATATCTGCAAAGATATTTGTTGTGCCGCAATCGACAGAAAAGACGGAAAGAATGTTCAATTCAAAAGAATAAAATAATATGGAAGAAAAGATTAACATAGCGGAGATACTAAAAAATAAGCCGCAAGGAACTAAGCTATATGACTTGTTATATAATGTAGATGTAGAGTTAGATACTATCAGTACTACAGATACAGAAACAGTAGTTTGGTGTACGAATGAGACTGATAATAATACTACTTGCCATCGTGGTTATTCCGAATTTGGTACAGTAAGAGGTTATCCTGATGGTTTACAGATTCTCTTTCCTTCTAAGGAAATGCGTGATTGGGCAAAGTTTTCTTGGAAGAAGGGAGATGTGCTGGTAAACAGTTCAGGTTTTAAACTATTCTTTGATAGATGGGCAAATGATGATTACACAAGGTTCTTTGGTAAGGTTAATCTTTTAGAAAATTCATTTAGTTATGAAACTGAAAAATATACTTTAGCATCAAAAGATGAAAATCTTGATACTTTGGAAATAGAAAAGCCTGAGTTCAAGGATGGAGATATAGTGGTAGCGGAAGAAGATAATTATTACGATAAGGTAATTTTTATTGCTGCTATAAAAGACGATATTGTCAGCAAAGCCCTTATAAATGTAAGATATGAAGATTATGAAGTGCATTATAATGAGTATAGATTTGGTCACAATAGAAGTCTTCGTCTAGCCACTGATTCAGAGAAGCAGCAACTCTTTGAGGCTCTAGCTAAGGAAAACAAGGCTTGGGATGCTGAGAAGAAACAGATTGTGGATTTGAAACCAAAGTGCGAGCTTAAGCCATTCGACAGATGTATTTGGAAGATACGGAATTGTGAAGGCTCTATATGGAGAGCAAGTTTCGTTTCTTATGTTGATGAGTATGGTGCTACTCCAATGGATGTGTCTATAGATGAAGATTTGGTTAACTTAATTATCCTTCCTTATAATGACCAGACTAAGCTCCTCGTGGGTACTACCGATGAATGGGAAGGAGGTGAGCAATGATTAAGTCAGTTACTATGTACTCTGTCGTTTGTGACAGATGCGGAAAAGCCTTCATTGATGAGTTTAATGGCATTGCGGCTTGGTTGGACGAAGGAACTGCAAAAGAGCAAGCAATGGAAAGCGAATGGGCAGAAACAGGTGATAAGCACTACTGCCCAGACTGCTATGAGTTTGACGATGAGTTAGATGAGTATGTTCCTAAAAAGAAAGGAAAATAAATATGAAGAAGAAAGGATATTACGAATATATACCACAGATTTACCCAAGGAGACTTTGGGTGATGTACAATACATCCGAAGAAGAAATAGACAAATGCTTTACCGACATGAAAGGCAAACCTCTTGTTCACAACGACAGTCCTATGAATGAAGGAAAATACGGAGGTATGGTTTATGACGAATGTATGAGTAAAGCTGGATACATCGGCAATCTTGTCGTCTTCCCGAAGAAGAAAGACATGACTATGAAGAATATCTGTCATGAGGCATTTCATGTTCTGTCGTCTATCAACGATGCATGCGATTTGGAAAGAATGTATAATGGTAGAAATGAGCATCAGGCATACCTTATGGGGTGGATATGTGATTGCATCAATAAAGCTCGTTTGGGTATTGGAGATTTCGTTGAACTAAAAGATAAGGATGAATAGATTATGATTAAGAAAGAATTAAGCGTATGAAACAGGAGTTTATTATTGGTGATATTGTTATGTATAAAAACAGAATACATACTATTATAGATATACTTGCTTCAAATGGTTATGAATTATCTTATGTAAGGCATCCAGTAAGCCCAGTAAGATTATCTGGAGTTCCTATCACTCCAGAGATTCTAGAGAAGAATGGATGGGAGTTTGTAGGAGGTCAAGTTGATGAAGATGGATTTACGTGGGATATTTATAGTAATCGTGGAGTCTTACCAGACTTATACTATTATCCTGATGGAAAATTCTCAGTTTTTATGTACAGAAAAGAAGTGTTGCCTGATATTAAGTATATTCATCAACTCCAACATTTTCTCTATGGTTTAGGACTTAACTCAGAAATGGAGGTGTAGGTATGGGTAATGATAAGTTATTGAGAACAGATTTTATTCGTCTAAAAAATATGTTGATAATATTTAATAGACGATATGCAAAAACCAACGATGAGTTTGCTTCCATACAAGAAGTGATAAAAGCGATAGATAGAAGATTAAGTGTTTAACCGCCTTCGGGCGTAAAAAATCAAGAATATGACAAAAGAAGAATTAGAAGCAAAGGTGTCAATACAGAAAGACATCATCAGTAATGCAAAGCGTCAGATTTGTAAATACGTGGAAGAGTATATTGAAAGTCTTCCATACAAAGTTGATGATAAGATAAGTTGTATTAGATGTGATATTTGTTGGATTTCGAGCATCAGACCTAACGGAAGTACTGGATTTGTTGAAGTAAGAATCAACCCTGCTAAGAAAGATGGAACTCGCTCCAATAGAGAGTTTGTACTATGTAGTATGGAAATTGATAGTATCAAAAAGATTAGTTAATCATCCTGCAAAGGATATAAATAGTATTAATATATGGAAGCTATACCAGCTTGTATCAACTGCAAGCATATAAAACGAGAATATGGTGTCTTATATTGTGATGTTGATAAGTCAAGAGTAGAAGAATCTGATTGTTGCGATGGTGATAATTGGAATTTTGATAGTATATTTGAATAGTAACTAACCATCCCTTATGGGATATAAAATAGTATTAATATGAGAAAGATTATTTTGGCAGCCTTAGTCGTTGTAAGTTTGTTCGCTTCTTGCTCTAACGAGAAGACTTTTAAAAAGAAAGATGGCTCTACGATTACAGCAAAGCCTTATGGCTGGGCTAGTAAGTAAAACAAAGTAGAAGGTGTTAACTACGAGTTGAATGCTCCAGATGTTGTAGCATCTATCATATTCGCCCCATCTGTTATCGCTCCAGTTTTGCTGACAGCTTACGATGTATGGGAGCCAGTATCATATACTGAGCCATCTAAGTAACTAATCACCCTCTCCTGTAAAAGGGGAGAGGGTAAAAAGAAAAGAATATGGCAGAGATTATTTATTTTGGAACAAATGGGTGTTCCGGTCATTATCCTATTGGCATTGACAAAACGCTGACAGGGGCAGAGTATGAGATATGGCGCGAATGCGATAATGAAACTTGGATAAATAATATCCGAAAGAATCCTGGTCTCCATCTCATCAAGCATCACGGAGAGGTTTATACTAATTATGGTGTTCCGTTCTCTGTAGATGATGAAAGAGGTGGCTCACATACCGAACTATTTTGGAAAGGCATTCATACAGAAGAAGAAATTATCAACTTGATAAAGAATGATTCATTCTTATCAAAGCAGTTTAAATTAAATAAGGATAAATAATAAGTAAAGTTAAATACAATATGGCACAAGAAGGATGGATATGCCCTAGATGTGGAAAGGTAAACGCACCTTGGGTAATGCAATGTTTCTGTAATAGAAATACTCAGATATTACCTAAAGTCGGTGCTCCTTACTATGAAGGAGACCAAGCAACGTGTAATACAAAGGAGGATAAGCAATGAGTAAAGAAAAAGCGATAATTCATATCAATAATGTTTCTAAGATATTAGGAACTAAAAGAAAAAGAAAAAAAATAAGTGAAGGTACTACAATTCATATTCAAAATGAGTTAGTCTTGGCACTTAAAGAGTGGAGGACTAAATTATGGACAGAAATCAAGCTAAAGAATTTTATCCTATTCTGCAAGCTTTTGCAGAAGGCAAGATAATAGAAACAAGAAGAAAACCAACCGCAGACAACAACGGAGTAACAAAAGATGGTTGGTTTGAGTTCAATGATTGGACTGAAATGAAGGAACTTGAATATTGGGTAAACGTGGATTACCGAATCAAGCCAGAACAAAAGTACCGTCCATTCAAGGATGCAAAAGAGTGCTGGCAAGAAATGCAAAAGCATCAGCCATTTGGGTGGGTGAAGTCAACCTTGTTCAAAGATTTGGCTTTAGTTCAGAGAGTAACCACCTTGTATGTGGAAATTAACAGAGACATCATTGATTACAAAGATACATTAGAGAAGTTCACCTTTGCCGATTGCACTCCATTTGGCGTAAAAGTGGAGGAATAGATATGGCATGGGTATGTGTTAATAGTTTTGGTACAGAACTTATATTTGAAACAGAGCCTCACAAAGCTGTATATAGCTGGAGAGACGATTATGGTTCTTGCAAATGTATAGAAATACCACAAGGTAGTATCAAGAAACTCATCGGAAGAGAACTTACTTGGAATGATGAGCCAGTAGAACTTAAATAAGAATAATATGATATTCTATAGATTTGGCGAAATACCTAAAAATGAGAAATCATGTATTTGGAAAGGTGAAGAAAAAGTCGGGGAAGAATTTGGAGTTTCGGTATATGAAGCTCATAAAAACATTAATGGAACATATTCTCCAGTCTTACCTATGCCTGTTAATATGAGCACACTTGATACATTTCTCCATTTTATAAGATATTATAATGGAAAGAAATATTTAGTAACAGGTGATGTTCTTCCATTTGTTGGAACTGATTGGGAACCTCTTATTAAAAATGTAAAAATATTAAAAGAATTATAGCTTATGAAGATTGAAAATATCAAGTTCAAGGCAAAACGTCTTGACAGAAAAGGATGGGTTTGCGGATATTTCTACGAAGAGAATGGTAATACATACATCATCGAAAATCGCCAGAAAGAAAGTATGCTGAACCGAAATATCACTTATCAGGTTGACCCTTCTACCGTCTGCCAGTTTACAGGATTGAAAGACAAGAATGGGGAAGAAGTGTGGGAGCACGATTTACTAAAATTTATAACAGAAAGAGAAGTTATCATTGGCAGTACAGGAATCTTTCTCAAGAGGGAGACACATCTTTTGCCTCTTAGGGAAACTACCATTAAAGATGATAAACTTGTTAGATGGAGTAACCATGGTTCAAAGTTCGACAGAAAGGAAGGTGAGAAATGATGAAGAAAAGAATATATAGGATACTCATTATAGTCATGTCCTGCATTATAATGGGATATTTTCTCGTTGGAACAATCCTTAATCCATCTGTTTATGAAGTGACAAGATGTTTTTTGTTTGGCTTGTTCTTGGGATATTATACATATTGTTTATATAGCAATTATGAAGGAGGTGAGAAATAAAGATTAGACTAGCAAAGAAGATAATGAACTACTATAAAAGATTTTATGGTAGCAAGTATTGGCTTTGGCGATGGGGCTATTATTGCGGAATGAAAAGTATAGGAAAGAACGCAGGAGACCACCGCATCACCAAGGCGATAAGTTTAACTAGAAAAAAGAAAGCGCATGAAAGAGGTAAGCATTAAAGTGGAAATGACAGTACCCGATGACTTCGATGTTAAGCAGTTCTGTCTAAGTGCTGTGAGTGGAGACTACCCATATTTAGCTGAAGAGTTCTGCCGCTTAGTAGCAATCGAGTGTAATGTAGACAATGAAGATATTGAGAATGACTTCCAAATCGGATTTGAACAATATAAAGATTAAGAGATATGCAAATAGAAATCAAAAGAGTAACGGACTGGCAGCGTGTAGTGGATGCTGCTCGGTTCACACAAGGTAAGGAACCGCTGGGACATGAGCCTAGCGATGAGTTTAAGAAACAGATGATTCTCAGCGAGCATTCACCGCTCAGGGAATTGGAGTTCGATATTAAGATGTATGGCATACCATATTGGGTGAGCAATCACTTTGTTCGCCATGTTCATGCACAGCCATTCGTCTCCACATCACGACCAGATATTACTGGCTCCAAGGTATCACGTCACGATATGCGTCAGGATGATTTGGTCAACTTGCAGCTATCCCTCAATGCTCAGGAAATTATCAATATCTCGAAGTTGAGACTCTGCAACAAGGCATCCGAGGAGACGAGAGAGGTGTGGTATAAGGTTCTTGACGAGGTGGCACGAATTGAACCTTTGCTTGCATCCGCTTGTGTTCCTCAATGTGTTTATAGAGGTTTCTGCCCTGAGCCGAAATCATGTGGCAGAGATAAGATAAGCATGTTTCCCATCATAAGAAAATTCTACAAAAATCTTGAAACATACCAAAGCAACCAATGAAGAATCCTAAATATATCGTTAACGAATATGTCGGTGGGCACTTCGAGTACATAACTCCCTGCCCATTCGGCATCCAAGGCAAGTACACCAACGAAATACTATATGTAGGTAGCCTTGCTTGCCAGCGATGCGAGCACTTCCGAGGTATCAACAAAGAAGATGGTATCGTATCTTGTGGAATCGAATAGTTTTAAGAGTGCAGCCTATCTGCATTCTTCTTAATAATTAATCAAATTTTATATATGAATACAAAGAAAATCTCAATTATCCAGCGTATCAAGGAAAAATTCCTTGGTAAGCAGTTCTTTATTGCAGTAATCGCTAACAAGGGAACCAGTTCCTACTTCGTCAACTCTACCATCTACCGCTCAGAGAAGGAGGTGAAGGCTTACAAGAAATACATCACCACAGACGAGCGTATGAAACAGAGCTTCGATTTCGTAGGCTATTACGGTTTCCGTTCAAAGTTCGACTTCCGCATTCCTCTTAGCGGAAAGCCAGTATCAGTTGAAGAGGCAAAGAAACTGGCAGAGAAGTAGTATGGGAAAGTTGATAGACCTTACTGGACAGCGTTTCGGCAGATTACTCGTCTGCCGAAAATCTGATAAAGAGAACCACCAGCATGGTGCGTTCTGGATATGCAAGTGTGATTGTGGCAGGGGTTGTACGGTTCTAGGTTCTGCTCTTCGTGACGGACGAACCAAATCATGTGGCTGTTACCGCTCAGAGCGAGCATCTTCCATCATCACCAAGTATGGCAACCGCAATGGCAGACCAAAGCGGAAAGAGAAAGTTAACGGATAATATACATTTTATCACTTTTCATATTATATTTGCAACATGAAATTCAAGTATTTAATAGATAAAGTCAATGGTTTCAGGCACCGCAACGTTTTTGTGGTACTGGACGGAAGAGCCAACTCGGTCACGCTCTCCAAGGGCATCTATGACCATATCATGCAGAAGGAGCGAACAGACAATTCCATCTTCGTGTTCAGGTTATCTGACCGAGGTACATACGGATTCTGCATGCGTGAGGACTGGGAAGAACTTCGCAAAGCCAACACCACCTTCGCTCAGCTTCAATTTAATCAGAAGTATAAGAAGATAGGTTTCAGAAGTGACTACCCTTCCATCACCGCCATCCTTGATGAGTACAACCTTCCTCTCAACAGAATGGTTCGCCTGACTTGCATCCCACGCAAGTCACAAAAAGGAGAACCCTATTACGAAATCATGCGACCGAACTCAAATTTAATCACATGGCAACAAGACAAGAAGTAATACTCAAAGGGCTTACCCACTCTCCATCCGACTACGATTGTCAGGATGGGGAGTTGGCAACCTGCCTCAACCTCATCAACGAGGATGGGGCACTCCACCCTATTCAGCAGCCGATAATAGTAGAGAGTAGCAAGAATATCACCATACACCAATATAGTTCAATAGAACTGGTTCATAAGGTGACACACAATCAGGCTATTCACTCCCACTATATCATACGTACCTCGGACCCGAAAGATAGGGAAAGATGGGGATGGATAGAGCAGGATTCAGCAGATGATACACCTACAGAGTTCCTGCTTGGCGATGATTTCCACGTCAACTCTGTTTGCGCCATCGGAAACGTCTTATGCTTTGTTGGTATTAAAACTACCAAATATGCTATATGGAAGACTGGTTCTTATCTTATTTTCGGAAAAGATGATTTGCAGTTTGGTATTGAGATTGCCAACACTTATCATCAAGACCTTACCTTAAAGGTAGAAGCTGGAGATAATTTCTACAAATACTTTATTGTAGAGGATGGAAATCTCAATTTGTACTACAATACAAGTGCTATTGGTACGAGGAAGATGTTTACAGACCTTGATGCGATTGCCAACAAGAAACTTGCAGAACTCGGAACAGAGTATCTCAAAAGAAATGTTTTCGGTGTGGCTGCTCTTCGTCTTTACGATGGTACATACATCAATATATCAAACCCTTTCGTTCTTCCTAGTGCAGAGTCTAACGCTGTTTCAAGAAAGATAAACATATACAAAGACCCAGTAAAACCTGATGCTCCAAACGGAAAGACTATAACATCAGGTGTCGGCATCAACAAATACACCATAGAAATTAGAGAAGTTGGCAACTTGCAGCAATACGAGGATATTGTTCAGGGAGTTGATATATTCCTCACCAATGGCGAAAGTTTCTATCAGATAGATAAATCTTATAAAATAATCCGTACTGCTGATTATGGAGATATAGACTACGTGCTTTTGGATGATATGAACGCAAGAGACGTTCACGACACCATCGGCAATATGCCTTTCTATCATTCGATATTCATTCCTCTTAGTGAATTTGAACATCCGAAAGTTGTTAAGAGGCCAACGCAAGCAGAGGAAAACATTTCTCTTGCCGACCTCAACCGAATAGCATTTGGCGGCACTACTGCTATTACATACAATAACAGACTGCACATCGCTGGCATCAGAAAGAACATAGATTCCAGTTTGGTTCGCCAACCATACGGCTACAAGAATGAAGAATATCTTACTGCCATATACGAGATTCCGACAAACAACGGAACATACTATCTGAACGGATATATTGGTAACTATCAGGATATTATCGCTGTGCCAATTAGTGATGTGAAAGAGATTGTCGTTTACGAAAAACGCACATCTGGGTATCGTAAAAAACGTTTTAAATTATATAGCCCTTCTAATTTTGGCTTGTCATTTTTCGTGCAAACTCTAACTGGAGGTATTGATGATATTATGGGAGGCGATTGGTATGATATTACGGAATCAGACTGGAATGCAATCAAGCAGAAAGCAGATAGTTTTGCCGCATCAAACTCAGATGATTCTTACCAGCCTTCACTTATCAGAGTGAGCGAAGCTGAGAATCCTCTAGTCTTCCCTGCCAAGAATAGTGTTCAGGTTGGCTCATCCATCGTTAGTGCAATGGCAGCAAATACCCGACCAATCAGCGAAGGTCAGTTTGGCGATGCACCACTCTACGCTTTTACCGATGAAGGTGTTTGGGTATTGATGCTTGGAGAAGAAGGAACCTATATTGCCCGACAGCCAGCCAACAGAGATATTTGCTCTAACCCTAAGGGTATATTGCAGATTGATGATGCAGTTCTGTTCCCTACCGAGCGAGGCATCATGATGCAGCGAGGACGAGAATCTGAGTGCATTACCGATGTATTGGATGGCTTTCCATTCGACTTCACTCTAATATACAGCTATTCCAAGAAAAATCAATACTACCCTATCTCTATTCTTGAACTACAAGATTTTGAAGATGGAGAAGTAGCCTATGTTAGATTCAGGAAGTATCTGAAAAATGCCGACATGATTTACGACTATTACGATAGCCGTATCATCGTCTTCAATCCTAGCTATGGCTATGCGTATGTGTATTCCCTGAAAAGCAATTTGTGGGGAACGATGGTGAATGTGTTCGCCAAGCGAGTTAATAGCTACCCTGAGTCATACGCTATCAACGGTGCAGGAAAGATTGTTAATGTTTACGTTGAAGAACCGAGTGACAACATTCCTTTCTTTTTCTGCACACGACCATTAACGCTTGGTCAGGGAGATAGCCATAAGACTATGTTTACTTGTCTTATCCGTGGTTATTGGACGTGCGACTCCAGCAAATCTAACGGACAGATTCTTTTTGGAAGCAACGATATGAAACATTGGTTCTATATCGGTTCTTCTATAGACAATAGTCTTAGAAACTTGGTTGGCTCTCCATACCGCTATTTCAGAGTTGCCGTCATTGGTAAGATGAACGCTGATGAAAGCATCAGCAGCATTTCTACTGCTTTCCAACCAAGATGGCAGAACAAACTTAGATAAATATTTTTTTTACTATTTTCTATAATTACAATAAAGGGTAGCAGTCCGTGATGGATAGCTACCATTGCTTTATCTTAGCCTTAAACGACTAACCTAAAATGGATGCAAAGCGATTCTTGCTCTACCAGCCGAGCGGTTGCTGGCATCCTTAATCTTCTTTTTCTTATCCTCAGCCAGTGCCCAGAATCTATCAGCACCATCAGGATAAACAATCATTAACCACTCATATAAAGACTGGTTCACAATATAATCGTGAATGTATACCGTCATGGTATGCACACTTGTCTTCGAGAATCCACTTGGCATTCTCATGGCTAGATAATAAGCATCCTCATCATTTGTCGGGGAACCTATACACTCTTCCCACTCATTGGAATCAAAGCCACCTCCAAGCATTTCCATCTTGGTATATCGGAAAAGCATTTCCTTGCAGTCTTCTACCGCTGAGTCAAGAATCCTTGCCAGTTTATCCCGATTGCCATCCTCGCCCACATCATAGATGTTATGAATCAGGTGTGAATCCTCTACAGAACTAGAGATTGAATCCGCATAGGCAGCAGCCGTATTTTTGATGTCAAACACCAGTTCCTTCTTCTGAAGCTCTATCATTACCTTATAACCAAGATTGCATGTTCTGCATTCTTTCATACTCACCTCCTTCCTTATTCGTTAGGAGCCGTTCTGCTTGGTCTCTCACGTCTGTTGAAGGTCTCATGCAGATTCTTGATAGCTGTTACAGACAATTCCGAATAAGTCTTCGCCTCGTTAGGATTGGTAATAACGAACCAGTCCATCAGAGCCTTGTTGATAATGTAGTCATGGATAGAACTTGTAAGTGCATCCTTCAAAGCAAGCGGATAATTGGATGGAAGAGATAGATTGATTGTAATATTTGTATCGCCATCAATTAACTCGTTAGATGCAGTTGTACCGCTACCGGTTCTTACCGATTCACTTAACTCCACAAGCAGTTGACTATACGCATTCTGAATGCTACGCAAAGCCTGATTCTTGTCTTCTTCATCATCACTTGCCTGAATATTGCTGGCAGCCTCAGCATCCATGTCAGCAGCTCTTCTGCTACGCCCAGTCAGGAATGCCTTGTTCTGAAAGTCATAAATGAGTTCACTCATATACAACGTTATCGTTAAATCTTTTCTTGCCATACTATGATATTTTTGTTCGTGTTGGTTTCTTTTTGAAAAACGCTTTATCCTTGATGTCGAGCAATAATGCAGCAGCGTTATCTGCATACTCCTTCACCTTGTCGTTGGCGGTAATCTCACACCACTTCCCGATGATGCTGTTCACCAAGAATGAGTTGGCAGAGGATTTGATTGATTCGAGTAGGTTATCATCAAATCTGCTAGGCATTTCGAGTTGCCAAGTGATAGTTACGTCTGCTACTGAGACTCCTGAGATAAACCGTTTCAGCACGTTTCTCAACGAATCGAGCGATTCATTGAAGAACCTATCAATCATCGTCAGGTCTGCATCCGTCACAAATACTTGGTCAAATGCCGACTTTCCATCCTCCAGTTTGTTCTTTGCGCCTATGTAGGCAGTAGTCTTTGCCACCTCCTCATAGATGTCACTTTTCGTGATTGTCAATGTGAAATTTGCCATTCTTTATCTTTTTATAGAGTTTATAACCTAATACGATTAGCAGCATGCAGAGTGCTCCAAAAGACCATACTGCATACTTCAACTGAAACTGCTCCCACTTGGAGAGTTGTTTTTCTACTGGGTAGAGAACTGGGATGGAGTCTCTTTTCAGGAAGGAATCCACCTTCACCTTATACACATTTTTATAAATGCTCTTCTCATGCCATCGGTCAAGAAAGCAAGTATCTCCCTTCTGTCTGAAGAAGATTGAATCACGCACAAAAACGCTGTCAGAAGTATGCAGCGTATCGTGTTTTACTACGTCCCGACATATAACTTTTTCCATCGGGACGTATTTTGTCTTGCATCCCGACAGAAGAAAAGCCACCAGCAAGATACCAATCACGTAGAGTGCTACTTGCCAAAAATCAGTATCGTACCATTTTACTTTCATAGGCTAAACATTAAAGACCTTCTTTGCTCTTGTAAGAAACTTTCGTCTTGATTTCAAGCCGTTGGTTCCACCATTGATTGTCTTGGTAATAGCCACGAAACTATCACTATCAGCCAGTTTGTTCAGGTCATGTTTCCACCACCACCACATAGCACTCTTCGTTGCTCCTAGCGGAAGCTCCAGCAACTGAGGATTCTCCATGATGTCACCAGTGCAATACTTGCTGTTCTGATAAGCCTGATAGTTGGCTCTGCCAGTAATCTGAATCAAGCCCCTACCCCGATACTTGTAGCCATCACCATCTTTAAGGTTGCCGAGCATGTTCTTCAACTTGCCCACATCATACCTATGGAAGTAGTCCTTGTTGCCGAGTTCCTTGGTGTATCTCAGTTCTCCACTCTCATGTGCAATTTGAGCCAAGAAATGAGCCATTCGCTTAGGAGTATCAATATGGAACACCTCAGCATAGCCATTGATATAAGGTAGGAACGCATCCACCTTATCCTTGGCATTCGGCATAATAGCCAAAATCTGTTCTCTTGTTACCTTCATATTACTTGCCCTCCTTCACTTGTTTTAGCATACTTGCGAGTTCATCCTTCACCTTGCTCTCAAAGTTGCCTAGTTTTGTCTTGAAATAAACGTTTACCCCGAATATTGCTCCAGAGTAAACCAATGTCTGACTGACGTACCATAGTACACCATCAGACACTACATAATTGTTGAGAAAGAATGATAGGAAGGTGAGTACAACACCACTCACTAGCATTCCTATAGCTGCACCATATTGCAATCCTTCACGTACATTTGGAGTCATATCTTATGTTTATATATTATTAATAATATGCAAAGATAAGAAATGATTCCCAATTAGTTACTTTATCCGTTTATTGTGTGCCATATTTTGCTGGTAGGATGCAAGAAGTCAGGGTCTTGCAGATACTCGATAGCCATCAAAACCACCATTTCCTTCAACTCATCAGCATCTTTGCTATATCGCTCCAGCATCACATGATGGTCACTTCTCATCAGGTTCATAGTTACCGCCAAGTCATGGATGGTATAGTCAGAAATATCATCCTGATGCTTGTCAAAGGCTTCTCTTATCTCATCATCCGTGAAGAAAGGAGCCATGTGCTTTGTTCCATCTGCATCCTCATACCACATCTTGCTGATAGCATCATCGGCAAAGTGCTTGTCAAAATGCTCTTCGCTCAACACACCATACACCATCGCACAAAGATGATGTTCCTCCACATCGCTCAACTTGCATGAGAGATACTTGCCGACTGCCTTAGCTATAGCCAACATCTGTTCAGGAGCCATTTCCTGCTGATACTTTTCTACGAAATCTACGAAATTCATACCTATACAAATTAAAAGTTTATGATGTTGCAAAGATACGAATATCTTAAACGCAGCACCATAAACTCGTAGACATTTCTGTAGCTATCTGAATATCAGACAAATACAGTTACGATAAAAACACCTCCTTTCTTTATTCGTCCTTAAATCTGGTTCTCTTCTCTCCACCCCTCGTCCAGATGTCGCTTTTCTTGCGTTTCGCCACCTTTCCGATAACGTCATTCTCGTAAAGTTCGGGCTTATTCTCCCTACCTTGGGTCTCTGAAGCAACACCACCATTCGGGTTGCCACCTTGGCTGGCATCAGGTTTCCCATTGCCATACCATTCCTTGTCACTTGGTTTGTCTGCAATCATAACTATAAACTATTAACTATAAATTATAAACTAAGCAGCAAGCGGTGGGTTCTGTCCGTCAGGACTCACTCCCTGACCGCTCATCATCTGCTGCAACATCGCCTGAGCCTTCGGATTGCTCTGTGATGCCTGAGCAACTTGGGCTTGAAGCTGAGGAGAGAATCCTTGTGGAGTCTCACCATTCTGAATGGCTTGCTGGTTGGATGCAACCGATTGCAACAACTCCTCTCCAAATGGGAAATCTCCTACTTGCAACAACTGCTCCAGCGTGATAGCCTGATTCTGCCATAAGGTCATAAGGAACTCATTTGCCATCTGTCTGTATACAGGAGTAGCCGTACTTTCCGTGATGTTGATGTCAAACTCAACGTCTCGTATCTTCTTAGGGTCGTAGTGTACAATCTGTCCTGCCCTACCAACGATATTGAAGTTACGAGCCACGTCATAGTACTGCTGCATATTCTTCACGGTCTTGTAAGCACCATCAATGATGAACTGGCTGAATGTCTCCAATATATCAAGCAGCGACATGGTAGCATTCTGAGTCTGCTGTGCATAGAGCGAACCGCTCGTACCTGATACTCCTGGTTTACCTTGCAAGGCTCCGTTCACTCCCGATATATCCTCAAAGAACTTCAACTGATAGCTGAGCAAATCACCGATACCGATGTTCGTAGAGTTATTCGACACTTGCTGAGGAACCTGACCGCTATTGTTTGGCTTGTATCTCACGACACCATTGAACCTACTCCACTCATCACAGAAATCATCCCAACTCATATCATCAGGAAGACAATCCTCAGGACAGAGCAGCACACCCTTGGCACTCGCACGCATGATGAAGTCATACATCGTGATAAGTCGGTTCACGTATCTCTGCTGGTCAATCACATCTTCCACGAAGCTGTGAATCTCGCCATTAATAAACGGATAGAACTTAAAGCAGTATGGATGCTCACCATGAGCATAAGGAGTCTCGCCTTCTCTCAGAATATCACCGAAAGGAGAAAGATAGTAGAAATGCCAGTAATCATCCATAAACCACTCGGCATCAATCAGAGGAATATCCTCTTCCAGCATGCCAGCAGCCATACCTCGCCTGATTCTGTCTCTGTTCTCTGCATCTACAATATCAGCCTTATCCTCAATATCAATCTTGAAATCATCGCCATTGTTGTAGTCGTGGCATCGGTACCTTGGCTTACTCTCCTTGCGCCAAACCTCAATCACTCGGCAGAGCGAAGGGTTGGCAGGATTCATAAAGTCGATAGTCTTAGGGTCGAACTCACCGAATCGCTGAGTGCAGTCTGCAATCACGAAATCTCGGTTAGCCGCTAACCGGTATATTTCCTTCAACTTCCTAGCTTCAGCAGGAGACTTGGCAAACTCTCTCAGTACGTTGCCGATGGTAATGTCATGCACCTCACCCAAACAACTCACGTCCCAACCACGGAAATCCCTCATATTGTTGTCTATGAAGAAATTATTCGGGTTCACGTAGTCCGTCCAGCAATCCAACCTACCTCTTCGCCATCCGTACTTCTTCTTATAGATGGCAGCACCGCTTATCAGGAACTCTTCCATGGTTCGTGCATCCAGTTCCGTCTCTCGGTTCAGTTGTCGGTTACATTGCAGCACCACGCTCATGGTCTCACCATATCGCTTCTCATCCTTATCTCTAGCATTGCACGTAGGTTCTTTGCTCTGAGAGCGATACACTCCCAGCACATTCTTCACCAGTCTACGGATAAGGTTATTCTTCAATGGTTCGCTGCCCTGCTCACGGATATAGTCTTCCTCCCTGATACGCTTAGTAAAGCCACACTTGCTTTTGAACTCAATGGTATCGCCCCACTGGTCTCCATAGCAGTATCGCTTGTTTCTCAGTCTTCGCTTTCGGAAGTTATCCATGTTGTTGTAGTATCGTTGAGCCTCCAGCAAGATAGAGAAGGCACGCTCATAAGGCTTGTCAAATCGGTTCTTGGATGCCTTCACGCTATCCAGTTCTTCCTTGTCAAGCACCCTACTCAACGATAGCAGTTTGGTTTCTTCTTTCTTCTTTGCCATAATTTATGATGTTGTAGGTTCAACAATATGTGCCAACTTTCTAGCCACTCCAAGGAATCCGCTTGCAGTATCGGTATCGCCAAGGCTGATACAAGTGAGATAGCCAGCCATGTATAAGATGGAATCTTTCAGGACGGAAGGCAGACTGATTTTCTGTTCGGTAGTGATAGATGGAACCTGAACGTAGATGAATGCCAATGTAGCATCCTGCTTTTTACTAGTATATAGTTCGATACTCTTGCCGTTAGCCGTATGCACGATAGCCGCAATCGGTCGCTCAGGATTTCCCCTAACTCCATATTTGCAGTTCTGATACTTGTAGGCATCATAGCTCTCTGAAATGATTTCGGCAGGACGGTTCCATCCTTCTGCCTTCACAGAAAGGATTCTCAGTATATCGGTAGGCAAAACCATATTACCCACGTAATAGCCGTTGCTATCCGTCCACGTTACAGCATTCGTACACGAAGTACCTTCCACCATATCCTCAGGAGCATCCGAAAGAATGATTCTTGCTGCATCTACGATTTTACTCTCAATAAGTTCTGCTTGCGAGAGTGTATCAGAATCGTCAGGAGCCAGCAAGCCAGCAGACTCTTGGTTTCTATCCAAGAGCACCTTCACCTCTTTCACTAAATCAGATACAGCATATTCTACCATTACTCCAAACCTTCTAGTTCAACACCCTTTTCCTTAGCAATATCCAAGATGTCTTCCTTGGTCTTCATCTTGGAACGGCTCACACCATAGGTCTCAGCCAGATAGTCCTTGGCATCCTCAACGTCTGTTACTACGTGGGTCTTCTTCTCGTCAGCCACCTTCTTCTTGTTCTTGGCAGCAGCCTTCTTCTTTGCCTCAGCAGCTTCCTTCTTCTCATCAATACTCTCAACCAAGAAGAACTTATCCTTGAACCAATAATGTGACTCGATAGCCTTCTGTACCTTTGGGTCTCTTGTCATATAGATACTACAGCCCATAGTCTTACCCTCAAAGTTAATGCGCATCCGCTCGTTACCTACCATAACACTGAATGCCAAATCAGTACCAGCTTGATATTTCTTAAACATGATTATACCTTATTATATATGTGTTACTAAAAAAGGGATGGGGCTAGTGCCCACACCCCTCACTATTTGATGAATAAATTTGCAATTCTACTTGCTTTTAGACAGTACCATCCTTGGTATCGCCAGTATCAGATGCGTCCTTTGTATCAGAAGTACCTTCTGATGCAGGAACAACAGCAAGACGCATACGAGCATGTGCCTTAGGGTACTTCAAGTACAGACAAGCTACCTCCTGAATAACTACTGCATCGGTGTTACGGATGCCAGCCTTCTTCAAGTCGAGAACGTTTCGAGTCCAAGACAAGTGTACTCGCTTAACCAAGAACTCAGGGTCAAGGGCAAAGCCGCAGTCGCTCATGCCGAAGATGTCAAACAACTCAGAGTGAATCATCAACACCTCACCGAAGTCAGTCTCCCAACTCTTGAACTTCAAGTCCCAAATCTCAACGGTGTCCTTCAAGCGGAACTTGTCAGAATCAATCTTACTGAATGCGCTCACGAAATCTGAACCAGCGATAATCACCTTGCGCTTGTTGCCGATACCAGTACCAACAAACAAGTCTTTTGAAATGTCAACCAACTCCAAATCAGTAATCACTCGTTCATTCTTGCCGTAGCCCTTCTTAATATCGTCAGCAGTAGCAACATGACCTACCTCAATATCCTTACCAGCCATCCACCAAATACCCTTGGTAAACCACTGGGCAGAGTTGTTCTTGGTAGTATGCTTGATACAAGCCATATCACCGAAGAGATAAGTACCTTCCATCGCAAGACGCATATCATAGATACTATCCTCCTCGATGTCAGAGAAATCCCAGTCTACTCGCTTAGCTGCAATCTTATTAAAGGTACTCTCCTCTACCTGAATCATGAAGTTCTGGCAGTACTGAATCTCAGAATCAGGAAGGTTGTTGAAACGACCTGTCTGTACATCCAACTCACCGCAACTCTTAGCCATACGGATAAGTACCTGACCCTTCTTCAAAACAGGAATGCCGATAGCCTGCTTGCTGACCAACTCACCATTTACAGCATACACAATAGGATAACCCTCTGTATCTTTACCGCAAACGCAAAGTTCCAAATCAGGAGTAGGAGCATCTGTAATTGTTGAATAGGCAACACCCTTATAGTTGGTAATAGCCTTCACACCCACCACTCGGATGGTATCATCCAAAGTAAACATTTCAGGGTCTTCTACCTTCAATACCATAGATGTACCAGTACTCTTCGTGGTATCCTCCTTGACGGTTGTCTTGATAGGACGTGTACCGATACTCCAATACTCAACTACAAACGAACTAGCAGGCTTGGTTGTCGCATAGCGTGAAATCTGGTCAACTGGAGTAGCCATCGGACGAATCTTGGTAATCTTGTCGTTGATGTCGTTCTCATAGAACTCCGTACCATTCTCGTTAAAGTGCTCACGACCTTTTCCCTCAGTAGCGATACCATAATCCTGACGAGCCGCACCACCATTGCCAGCATCATCGGCAGCAGTAGCACCACCAGCTTCCGCAGCATGACCACTCTCGGTAGTACCGCCATCAGGCAGAGCCGCCTCAGCCATGATAACCTGACCATTCACTCCAAAAATAACTGCCATAACCATCAGGAAGACGGAAAGCAGCCGATTAAATGTACTTTTCTTCATTGTTATCCTAAATTAATTAAACATTATATATTATCTTTTTACCTTTTCTCATTATCGAATGTGTGTTCTCTTCTCGTTGCCACGCTGCCAGATATTACCCCTACGTGATATTCTACCAACAGCACCAAGGTCAGGCTGATTATCCGTAGGCTTGGTCTCCGCATTGGCAGAATCAAGGTCGGCAGTACCATCACCCTTCTTTCTCAGTTCAAGGTTCTTGACGTGCTTGCTGTTCTTGCCACGAACCTCACCTTCATGGGCAGCATCAGCCACATCAGTATCATGGTTCTTAGCCTTGATGAAAGCAGTAATCATTTCCTCTGTAAACTTGCCAGTCACCACATTGCGCATAGTACGAAAGCACTGGTCAATTGCATCATTCACAGCTTCCTCGCCATACTTCTCTTCCAACTTGTCGAATACCTCATAGCTGGAAGGCATATTCTTGTCATACTCCTCCTGCAATTTCTTGCCGTTGGCAGCATTCTGCAAGAACTCCGACTGAGCCGATGCAATCTCATCCGCATTATCAGGGTCTGAATAGTAGTCAATGGCATCCTCGCCATGTGTACGAATCAACTCAGCGTAAGGACTCTTGCCAGCCTTCATCGCTTGAAGGAAGGTAGCCGCCTCAGGGTCACTACCCAGCCAATCGCCCATCGCCTTTTCGTTATCCTTATACCCCTGCAAAGCCTTCTGGTCGGCATCATAATCATCGTTGATGGCTCCATAGATAGACTCATCATCCGCATACTCCGTATCAGGATGGCGGGTCTTCAATCTCTCCAAAGCCAAGTCTCTCTTGGTCTTGATATCTTGCTGTTTTGCAGCACCAGCATTCTGCTCAATATTTGTATTTTCGTCCATATATATATGTGTATATTTATAAATCAATGCCCAAAATTAATGCTTTTTTCCGATTTTCATCTTTTATCCGTTAATTTAGTCTAATCGGATGCGACTAATTCAATACTTTTTTGTATATTTGCAGGGTCAGATATGAAATATAAGGATTCACGATGCTATTTTATAGAGGAACGTGATGCTGATTTATTGAGGGCTTACAAAGAAATTATTAATGTAAGAGACAATATCAGACTCTCAGAGATTGAGGAAAAGCTAGCCCAATCTCCGAGCAGAAGATTTTGGGTTTCAGAAGACCGTGCTTATATAGTCATATTAGACTTACTGAAAGGAAAACCTCTTGATAACATGATTCCTACCCGAAAGGAAATGTATCAGGAGATTTTCAGACGATTCCAGATTCATAAGAGTAATGAGCCATATCTCAGTAATATGGATATTATCAAACGTGTATGTGCTGAAAAAGCACCCAGTTTCTATTTGACTCCTCAAAGCATACACGTAATTCTTAGCAGGGTGAGAAAGGAGGAGAAGCAAAGATGCTACGAGAGACGAAAGAGAAGATTGCGCTTTATGCTGGGTACATTATAATAATGTGTATCACTTTTCTTGGATATGATGGCATGGGTCTCTTTGACGATTGTTCTATTCAGAACCGACTAAGCTACCCTTTCTTTCATCAGAACATCTTTCATGCTGCCATCAACCTTTATGTTTTCCATCAATGCTACCGAGCCATCCCTTGTGGCATCGGTCACTTGGTGGCATTCTATCTTATAGCCATCAGCTATCCCTTCACCTCATCCCTACCAATCATCGGTCTAAGCGGCTTTATCTATGCTTACATGGGCTTTATCGCCCCTTACGTGGAGAATAAGGTAAGATACAATCTCACCATTCTCCTATATATCTGTGTTGGAATCTTCTTCCCTTGCATGGCAGTTGGAGTCCACATCTATTGCTATGTACTTGGTCTGTTGTGGGGATATTTAAATGCACCGCTATGCCAAGACAAGTAACCGCCAAACTGACTGATGCTGTAGACAAACATGTATTGGGCATCCTGAAAGAGAACGAGAAACGCATCAAGGAAATCAACACACCATTCAATCCCATCAAGGGTGAAGGTTGTGGAGATAAGCGATTCCTGCTCTTCCTTCCTGATTTCCCGATTCAGAGACAGCAGCTTCCAGTTTCCATGAAGAAGATTCCGCTCGTCAAGATGCTCATCGAGTTTGGTAGCTGCAAGGATGTAATCAATGAACTGCACAAGGATATAGACGAGCCGTACAACCTAGAGGAAGAAATGGAGCAACTGGTGGAGCAATTCACTCGCATCAGAATGAAACACGACCCTTTCTTCTTCTTTGCTGCATTCATCTATATAAAACCAAAAAGTAGTGGTGTTCCTTTCTTATTCAAACTAAGAAGACCACAAAGAAGATTGCTCAGATGGTTGGAAGAGCGCAGAAAGAAGAATCGCCCTATCCGTCTCATCCTGCTGAAAGCAAGACAATGGGGAGGTTCTACGGTTATCCAGATGTACTTCCTTTGGTTACAGCTCATGTGGCAGAAAGGTCTCAACTCGCTGATTATCGCTCAGGTGAAGGACACAGCAGAAACCATCCGAGGTATGTTCGATGAGGCATTGAAGATGTTCCCAGTAAAGTTCCTTCATGAAATGGGAGAAGCTTATTCAGAGAACGAGCCTAAGTTTGTAGGTTTCGGTTCATCAGGTAACGTGAAGAAGGTTCCTCAGCGATTTTGCAAAATCAAGGTGGGTTCCATGCAAAAACCTACATCTGTAAATGGTGAAGATTACACGCTCATTCATTGCTCAGAAGTTGGGTTGTGGGAGAAAACAGAAGGTAAGTCTCCAGAGGAAGTTGTTCAGAATGCAACAAATGGTGTACTCTACAGACCATACACCATGATAGTATATGAATCAACCGCCAATGGTACTGGAAACTTCTTCCATCAGGAGTGGCTGGCAGCAGAGAAAGGTGAATCTGTATTTGAGCCGTTCTTCGTCCCTTGGTTTGAGATTTACGACCTCTACCATCTTGACTTCGAGAACAAGAAACAGAAAGAGGAGTTCGCAAAATGGCTATACGAAAACAGAAACAACACCAACACGATGTCGAATCGTGAGGAGCCAGTAACTTATCTTTGGAAGTTGTGGCAGATGGGAGCACCTTTGGAAGCACTCAACTGGTATATCGTGGAGCGCAAGAAGTTCACAGACCACGGAGATATGGCTAGTGGATTCCCTTCTGACCCAGTAGAGGCCTTCAAACACTCAGGAGCCAAGGTATTTGCAGAAGAGAAGGTTGACCAGTTCAAGAAAGGTTGCCGAGCACCTAAGTTCATCGGTGATGTTTATGGCGATGGTTACAAGGGTAAGAAGTGCCTACAGAATGTACGGTTTTCAGAAGACAAGACTGGGCAGTTGTGGATATGGAGTAAGCCTGAATATTTTGACGATTGCAAGGTAACCAACCGCTATCTGGTTGTTGTGGATATTGGTGGTAGAGGTAGCAAGGCTGACTGGTCTGTTATCTGTGTCTTCGACCGATATTGGATGATGGAAGGCGGCAAACCATACGTGGTAGCCCAATGGTACGGACACATAGATATGGACTTGCTGGCATGGAAGGCAGCCCAGATAGCCAAGTACTACGACAATGCCCTGCTGGTGATTGAATCCAACACCTTGGAGACGAAAGACAAGGAGCACATCTTGGAAGGTGGTGACCAGTCTGAGTTCATCCTGAATCAAATCAAGGATGAGTACGATAATCTTTATGCTCGCAAGCAGAGCGAAGCAGACATCAAGGAAGGTCTTCCACGTAAGTACGGATTCCATACCAATGTGGCAACCAAGCCGATGGTTATCTCTGTATTGGTTCAGGTAGTCAGAGAACATCTATACGTTGAGCGAGACCAGCGATGCCTGAACGAGTTCCTTACCTACGAGCGTAAGAAGAACGGAGCATACGGAGCCATCGACGGAAAGCACGATGATTTGCTCATGACCAGAGCCATCGGACTCCACATCTGTTTCAATGAAATGGAAATGCCTAAGATGATACAGAATCAGGCAAGAGTAATGAGAAGAAAGGTTTCTGTTTCGGCAGCAACCATCATATAGTTTCAAACAATAATAATTACGATTATGAAAGTAACAAAGATTTTCAAGCGCATCAAGTGCGAAATCATGTACCGCCAAGCTACGGCTAAGGCAGACTACGCATCCAAGAAGAACCATGGTGAAATCTTCTACGTCCTTCCTACGCAGAAGGGCAACCTCATGATTATGAACCGCTCACTCTTCGAGGCATTCAAGAAAACCAAACTGGTAGACAACGACATAAAGGTCAGAGACCTCTTCAAGGATTGTGTCTACCATACCAACTGCAAGAGTGAGAAGGGAAAGCGCAGCCGCAAGCGCAAATTTCTCAGATGGAAGGGCTTAATCTAAAATTTTTCTGCCATAAATAAACGGATAAAAGATAGGTGGAGAAAATTCTGCCTATCTTTGCCTATTATTAATAATGTGTACCAAATATGATTTATAAAATAGTACAAGGAAATAGTTTCAAACTCCACATCTTGGTGCGGAAGATGGACGTATCGAAAGAGTTCCAGCGACTCGTTGACTTTGATATGAATCTGGCTACCGACATCAGAGTAGAGTTGTCAGGCTGTTTCTGCAATACAATTTCTGTTCCAGTTCAAGTAGCAGGAATCCAAGGCAACGTACTGATATGCGACATTCCTTCCACCCTTGATTACGGAAACTATAACGTCAGGGTATCATGGAAGTATGAGGGCAGCGAAATGGTCAGTATAGAACGGAACCTTCTGAGAATCGTAGAACACAACTCTATGAGTAATGTTCCTATCGGCATCACGGAAGGAGAACATACTGGCTTATTCAACCTCCGCTACTACATCGTGACCGAGAATCAGTCTACTTGCCCTATTTCTTTCATCGTTGATAACGCCAAATTCAGCTACACCATCAATGGTGAAACCCAAATGGTGGAGAGTCAGGAGAACTTCGTGATTAACGGAACTATCAGCAACGGAAAGAAACTGGAAGCTCAGTTCATGCCTATAGAAGGTTTCAGCATCGGTCAGGTAAAGGTTATCATGGACGGAAAGGACGTTACTGCTGAGTATTACAACAGCAACACACACAAGGTCTTCATCCCAGCCGTATCAGGCTATGTTACCATCACAGCAAGTGGAACCGTCAAGGCAAGCTATTATGGTGCATCGTCAGCCAAGAATATGAGCGAGTTGAATATGGAAGACCTCACAATGTACGAAGGCACTCTTGTCGGTCAGACTCTTACCATCACAACAACGGAAGAGAAACCATACATCTGGTTTGCAAGCCGCCAGCCGCTCATCTTCAACCAATGCGGCTTCGAGGCATCCATGAACACCACAAAGCTAGGTGACCTCTACTACTATTGGTCAGACGAACTTGTAGCTGGTGACGATAACGAATATCAAATTAAATTAAAAGAATAATATGGCAGAAAAGAAAAAATACAACAGCATCCTTGTAAGTGGGCGCAAAGACCAGACTCTGACATATTCAAAGTACGTCAAAGACGAGGAATCGGGAGAATCCGTCAAGGAATCACTCGACAAGAAGGTCAACGTCACTGATGAGTTAACAACTCAGCAAATCAAGGATGGTGCTATCACCAACGAAAAGATGGCTGCTGATTCTGTTGGTAACTCCAACCTCCAAGATGGTTCTGTCAGCAACGAGAAACTGGAGGATGGAAGTATCACCAACGAGAAGTTGGCAGAGAACTCCATCACCAAAGACAAGTTGAAAGACAACACCATCGGTGTAGAGAAGTTAGACCCAGAGCTTCGCCAGACTATTAATGCAGCTACTGGTCTTCCTGAGAATTTGGTAGAAACCATTCAGAACGTAGATGATACACTGAAAAAACATCAGAGACAGCTAGATGATAAGCAGCAGCAAATCACCGCCAACGATGAAGACATTTCATTATTGCAGACTCGCAGTACTCAGATGGAAGAAACCATCAAGGATATTGCTGCTACTGGTGGTGCAAGTCAGGCTAGTGCTGTTACTTATAATAATGAGAAGTCAAAACTTACCGCAATCAATATCCAAAGTGCAGTGGATGAGGTTGTAGACAAAACAGCTATCAAGGATGAGGAAGAAGCGGTAGTAGAAACTCCTTTCCGCTACATTCAGAATGAAGAGTTCATCTTTGCCAAGGTGGATGCAGAAGACAAACTTCTCTTCGGTTTTCAGTGGGATGGTACTCCAGTATTTGGTAAGACAAGTGCAGTAGAGGACAGATTGCAGTCACAAGTAAATCTATTGGCTGATAAGATTACCACTATCTTGGGTGATGATGATACTACAAGTGCTATTGACACATTGAAGGAGTTGAAGAACTTCTTTGCTAGTATTGATAATACTCAGACTCTGACAAGCATCCTTGCAAATCTCAATAATATCAGCACCAAGTTAGGAGAAGACATCAAGAATCTTCAAGACACAAAGGTAGATAAAGAAGAAGGCAAGTCTCTAATTGAAGATGAAGTAAAGGAGTGCTTTAGAGTAATCGAAAATGAGGAGTTTATCATAGGAGTAGTAGATTCTGAGGATAAGGTTCTCTTTGGTATCTACAGAGCAACTGGCAAGCCATACTATCCTCAAAATGATATGTATCACATATCTCATAGTGAGGAGTTCCTTTGGGTTATTCTTGACACTGCAAATCATCCTCTTCTTGGTATTCAGCAAGATGGCACTTGTTGGGCAGCCAAGGCTCAGTGGCTTGATGATATTAAGGCTATTAAAGAAGCTCTCAAAACCTTCCAGCCAAAAGAAGATGGTAAGGGATTGATAAACCTTGATGTTGCTGACAGCTTCTTCTATATTTCTAATGATGAGTATATCATTGCAGTAGTAGATGCAGAAAACAGAATCCTTGCAGGAATCAAGTATGATGGAAAGCCATATTTCCCTAACCATGAAATGTACTCTGTAATAACCAATGAGGAATGGCTTTATGTTATCATTGATACAGAGAACAAGGTTCTTGGTGGTTTCCGTGCTGATGATGGTCACATGATTGTTGGTGGTATTGATATTAGTACTTTTATTTCAGATGCCATTATTGATATATCAGACATCAAAGAGCGTACAGCCCATCTTTCTACAATAGTCAATGATGAATATCTTTCAGCAGAGACTGATGCTGAAGGTAAGGTGATTGGATATATTGCTTCTGATGGTAGCCATTATCTCTATAAGGTAAAATCTGAGACTATTCCGACAGAGTTTGAACATATTGAAGACCTTGAGAATAGAATAGAGATGACTATTGATGCAGAAGGTAAGGTACTAGGATATCGCAAATCTAATGGAACTAGATATGAAAAAAGCCTAGATGTACAATCTTTGAAAATATCAGGTAGTTCTATAGAAAATGTAATAAATGAATCCATAGAAAAAATCCAGTTATCAAACATCAATGGCGTAGAAGACTTCGGGAAGGAAAATCTTTATACTGGGTATACGAAAAGATACACAACAGCAGACGGGAAGCAGACTTTCATTTCTCCAAATGAATCTATTGGTGGAGTGTTCTGTAATCCTATAAGATGCTCCGCTGGCGATTATTTTACTCGAACAGGTATAGCTACGGCAATTATTGTGGTTTCTGATAAAAATGATAATAATGCACAAAGACTTTACCAAGCAGATGGTTCATTGCCTGGAAATACATTTCAAATTCCAAATGGATGGGATTGGGCTTATTATGTGAGATGTGTTTGTATGTCTACGGATACAGAACTTGCTATTATGAGAGGAAAATATGCTGTCAAAAAAAGTGACCAAGATGGCAAATTACGGATTCCTAACATGAAACTTAGTGCTGCTAATTTTACAAAGGAAACAAAGTTTATCTCTTCCCCAAATGGTAGCATGTACGAAATTGCAGTTAACAATAATGGAGAATTGTATGCGAAGCCTGTAGATAAAGATATTGTATTTGCAGGTGACATACCTTCAAATCTTACATACTCTTTGATAAACAATTTAAGTGATAGTGAATCTATTCCATTTGACAGATTTGTTTGTGCTATAGGGTCTTATGCAACAGTTTTTAAAGGAACTGGACTTACTAGTTACAAGGATTTTTCTCCTTTGGCAATGAACTCAAACATAGAGCATCACTATAATTCTGCAAACGAAGGTAGATATGTAGTCTTAATTTCAGTGGGTAACAAGCGAGGTTTATACGTATATGATGATGATTGGAAACTGATAGATTGTCTTATACAAGACATAGACCAGCATGACTTTATATATATAGATGATTTTCATTATATTGTCTTTAAAAATACTCATGTTGAATGTGAAAAGGATGGAAAAACAGTTACCTTGTTATTGCCATGTATCTATGAATACAAGAATGGGAAAGTCATTGCTTCACGATTGTTGAATGATAAAATCATAACTGACGATATATATATGTTCAGTTTTGAGCAAGGAACCCACTTAAATACCATGCGATTTGACGGTGATGACCAAACTAAGATTATATTGAATGCTCGTCACAACATGTCATTTTATATTCTTGAGAGAAAGGTATCTAATGATGGTGCAGTAACTTTTGGTAATATATTATATCAAGTAGGAGGTTTGCATTCTGCTAAGAACTATGATATAGAAAGCAGAATAAAGACTCCTGATGAATGCCAGTGGTTTCTCTGTCATGATGTCAAGAGATGGGGTAATAAAGAAATCAATGGTATTTCTTATCCTGTCTACACTTTATTCGACAATAACACAAAATGGAGTATAAACCCAAGAAATGGTGGGAATGGTACAGATAAGAACGTGAATTCAAGAATTGTTCAAATGGCAATAGATTTTGCAAATAAAAAAATCGTAGAGTATAAATGCTATTATATCGAAGGGTATTATTCTGATATTATGAGTTCTGCAATTATGTTTAATGAAGGAGTTCTGTTTGTTGATTATGCAAGAAAGCCTATGGCTGGTCTTTATGACTACACAACAGAAGTAACAGAACATGTTGGTAACACATATAAGAATGCTAAGAAACTATTAGAGTTCTATAGTGGAACACAGACTCCTTATAGGGTAAATACGTTTAATTTAAAATAATTATAATTATGGGAAAATGTTTAGTAACAAAACTTAAAGGTAGTGTAGATGGAAACCTTCTAAAAATAGGAGAGTTTAGAATAGGTATTTCTAGATTGAATACTCCAACATCTGACACACAAAAAATGTATTTTGCTTTCGATGAAGATACAAAACTTCACATTGTTGGGGATGGGTACTTCACTGATTCGGCTTTGGAACAGAATCTTGGAAAAGAAATAGTTATCAAAAAAAATGACCAAACTCCAATTTATGTAAGTAATGGGAACTATGAGATTTTTGTAGGAAACAAGTATGGTCTAACTGTTCTTGGACTCAGTTCTGGTTGGGGCAAGATATATAACAAGACTATTGATATTGAAGACTTTAAGTATTCTAATATTTTATATTTATTCTGCAATGCCATTAAAGTTATAGGTGACTTTAAAAAGTTAGACTTCAAAAAAGTAAATTCTGTAAATATTAATTCTTGTGACAACTCAACGCTTTCAACATCTTTATTTACAGGTAGCAGCAGGTTAAGTGGTATTATTGCATCTGAATCAGAATTGCAAGGTGATATTGCTAATTTTGCAAATTGTATTAATCTGGGAAATATGGACTTAGGTAGATTATGTTATGGAAATGTTGAGAGTTTATGCCAGAGTATGCATGATGCTGGTCGCACTTCTGGAACTTTGACTATTAAAGGTGAAAATTTAACTTATAATAATGCTTTATTAAGCGCAGCAGTCACAGCTACGTTTACCCCTAGTGGCGTAACTTATAGACAAAAATAGCTTTCTGTTTGATAAAGAAAGAAGATAGCTAAAAAGTATGGGGAGTAAACCATATAGATAATCGGGTAGGAGGTAAATGCTAATCATAAAAGGCATTTGCCTCCTATTTTCACATTTACCGACCTCCCACACCACCGTACGTGCGGTTCCGCATACGGCGGTTTCGTGCTTTCTCATCTTGCGATGTGTGGCAAGTTGTTTTCAGCTATCCCTATGAGTAGCATCACTTCTATCCTATTGTCGGATTCCGTCCTATCGTCTTGGATAGAGAGTTCCTTTCGGACATCTGATGAGGTGTCTCACAAGGTAACATTCATTTACTATTGCACTGCACGATTCAGTCCTTCCCTATAAGCACACGTGCCTTGGGTACTATGACCTCTGCTGACTTCTCACGGCAAGCTTTACTCCGTCATTGTACATCGAATTATTCATCTTCACCCATGCGTCCGTGAGACCTCCTCGGATAAGGGCTTATTCTTTCCATCTTATACCCACTTCA
>ERZ791603.369-NODE-369-length-40786-cov-3.352680_pt1 | contig 40786 bp, 39 predicted proteins | sample MGYA00509966_ERZ791603 | MGnify/ENA primary metagenome ERZ791603 (study PRJEB30046, sample SAMN00791931) | human gut metagenome | study: EMG produced TPA metagenomics assembly of the A metagenome-wide association study of gut microbiota in type 2...
TCCCCTTTGTTCAAAGGGGGGCTTTTACAGCCTATGCGCATGGAAAAATGCGGGGCTTTAGGGCGGTGCATCGATAAAAAATGACGGGCGGATTTTCTGCTGTTTTGTACAGAATACAGAGGAAATTCTGTGCGCACTGGCGAGGAGGACTGGATGAACGCACAAAAATAAGCGGTAAAAACTGTGAAAAATGCTGATTTTTGTTCAAAAAGACACGGAAAGATCGACGTTTTTGGACGAAATCGGAACGCGCGCGGGAAAAAGGCGCGGCGCGAGCGCGGAACACTGATCGCGTCGGGCTTTATCGCGGGCGGAGCGCTGATGGGCGTGGTGAGTGCGCTGCTCAAGTATTTCGGGGCCGACTGGTTCGCCTCGTCGTGGAACGCCACTTCCGGGGCCGAAATATTGGCCGTGGTAATGTATGTGGCCATTATCGGTTATTTCATCTGGGACAGTCTGCGAGCCAAACCCGAGGCCGAGTAAGCCGAACCGGTCGCAAATGTTGTAAAGTAGCTAAAACGAAATTAATTAAGACATAATAAAATGGAAATTAAGATTAGTCGGGAGAGGCTGGGGGAGCGGTTCCTGCGTTACGTGTCCGTCGATACCCAGAGCGATCCGCAGAGCGAAACATTCCCTTCGACGGCCAAGCAGTTAACGCTGCTGAACCTGTTGCTCGAAGAGATGCTCGCACTGGGACTCTCCGATGCGGAGATCGACCCGCACGGTTATGTGACAGGTACCGTTCCGGCGACGCCGGGGCACGAGGGGAAACCCGTCATCGGATTGATTTCGCATGTGGATACGAGCCCTGACATGGCGGGAGCCGGAGTGAAACCGCAATTTGTGCAGGATTACGACGGCAATGACATTCGGTTAAACGATACGCAGACGATGCGTGTGGCGGATTTTCCGGAACTGGCCTTTTTCAAGGGACATACGTTGATTACCACGGATGGTACGACGCTGTTGGGAGCCGATGATAAGGCGGGGGTGGCCGAGATTATGACGGCTGTCGAATACTTGATGGCCCATCCCGAAATTCCGCACGGCAAACTGCGGATCGGTTTCACGCCCGACGAAGAGGTAGGGCGGGGCGTCGATTTCTTTGATGTGGAGGCTTTCGGCGCGCAGTTCGCCTATACGGTGGACGGCGGTTTCGAAGGGGAGTTGGAGTATGAAAATTTCAATGCCGCGAGCGCGAAGATCGCCGTGCAGGGGCGCAACATCCATCCCGGATACGCCAAGGACAAGATGATCAATGCGCTTCAGGTGGTTTGCGAGATCAACGCGCTGTTGCCTGCCGCCCAACGTCCCGAACATACCGAAGAATATGACGGTTTCTATCATCTGGTCGGCATTAACGGGACGGTCGAGCAGGCTGCTTCGGAATACATTATCCGCGACCACTCGCGCGAAAAGTTCGAGGCGAAAAAGGCTTACCTGCAAAGTGCCGTGAAGCTGTTGGCCGAGAAATACGGTGAAGGAGTCATTACGCTGACGCTGAAAGACCAGTACTACAACATGCGTGAAATGGTCGAGCCGCATCCGGAGGTGGTCGAAAAGGCCGAAGAGGCGATGAAACTGACGGGCGTGACGCCTGTGGTGCGTCCTATCCGCGGAGGTACCGACGGTTCGCGGCTCTCTTACATGGGATTGCCCTGCCCGAATCTTTTTACGGGCGGAATGAATTTCCACGGTAAATTCGAATACTGCTCGGTCGATACGATGGAGCGGGCCTGCCGGACCTTGGTGAACCTGGCGCGGCTGTGGGGCGAATAGTGGTTGTAGGGCGAATATGTGTAGCGGAGGAATAGTCCGCGAAAAGAATTCCGCGAAAACTGTAAATCCCGCTCTTAAGAGCGGGATTTATTGTTTGCAGGCGTGCTGCGGGGGCTTCTGTTTGATTTTGAGCAGTCGGGTCATCATGAACGACTGCTTGTGGAAGATGAACACCGGCAATGCGACGCCGATCACCAATGCGAACATGATGAACAGTGTGGTGAGCCCGTTACGGAAGAATTCGACCATCAGTTCGTTTTGGCGTGTCACGTCGCCCCCTCCGATGAATTGCATCAGGGCCAGGACCGTTTTGTAAGCGTACATGCCCGGAACCATCGGCAGCAACGATGGAAACGAGAAAATTACGGCCGGACAGTGGATCAGTTTGGCGAACAGCATACTGAACATGCCGATGGTGAAAGCTGCCACCAAGGATGCCATTGCGATGTCGAGCGGCGTGTAGCGGATCAGGTAGAAACGCAGAGCGTGCCCTACGGCAGCCAGCAGGGCCGAGATGAAGATGGCCTTGCGGGGCGGGTTCGAGATTACGGCGAATCCGATCGCCGCGACGGCGGCAAGCAGGCCGTCTCCCAGAAGTTGTCCGATTACATCCCAGTTCATAGTGTGTCGAGTCCTAAGATTAACAGCGTGGCCGAAAGCCCGAGCGCAATGCAGACGATCAGGATCAGCGCGTTGACTGCGCGTGAGATTCCTACCAGCACATGTCCTTCGAGCAGGTCGAAGATCGCGTTGATCAGCGGCACGCCGGGAATCAGGAACAGTACGCTCGTACCGAGGGCGGTTTCCGGCGTGGTGCCGAGATGAAACCGGAAGCCGGCAGAGGCGATCAGGGATGCGATGAAGGAGCAGATCAGGAAAATGGCCATGTGGTTCGCATGGCGCGTGCTCATCTCCTGACGTACGAAAAAACCGACGAAAGTGGCTGCTGCGACGAGTCCCATTGCAGGGACATCCCCGCCGAAGAGACGGCAGAAACAGGCATTCGCCGCCGTGACCAGCACGAGTACCCACCACCTTGAAATGCGTGGTTTCCGGATGATTCGCTCGTATTTCTCGGTCAGTTCCCGGAACGAGAGGTGTTCGTCGTGCGCTTCCCAACTCAGGGAACTGATTTGTGAAATAATGTCGAAATTGAATGCCGCAGGCCCGATCTTGCCGACTGACGTACGCCGGATGGTATCGTCCCCGGCATGGCGGATCGTCATGGTGATATGCATCTGGAAAATGGTCATGTCGACTTTGTAGCCGAACGATTCGGCAATACGTGTCACGTTACGTACCACGCGGGAGGTATGAGCGCCCGCTCCCATCAGGGTGCGTGAGAGGTCGAGCAGAAAGTTGGCAAGTTCCCGTACCGAGACCGGATGCGGTTCTGTTGTTATATTCTCCAGACAGTGATGGCAAAGACAGCCGCTGTAATTACGTGCGATATAGTCGCGTTGCTCGTCCGAAAGGCGCACCGATGTACAGTGGCACGATTCGATCGAATCATGCCGGCACTCGAAACGGGCGCCGCAGCGGGGACAAATTTTTTCCATTCGGACTTTTTTGTGATTTTTTTCTTCGTCACAAAGATAAGCAGTTCAACCGGAAAGCCAATCCGTAGCAATTTCTTTTGGAGTTGCGCGTGTCTGGATTAGTGACAAAATTTCAGTATAAGTGTCTTGTTGTCAGTTATTAATGTAATTTTGGCGCTCCTTTTGCCGGTATGTCCCGTTCAAGTATCTGGCACAGGTTTTGAAAAATTACACCGTGAATCCGGAAGAATCCGGAGCATGAAAACGCAAAACTTAACCAAATATAGGAGGACAAGATTATGTTACCGACGAAAAAATCTCAGAACTGGTTACCGGGTATTTTTAATGACTTTTTCGGTAATGAATGGATGGAAAAGAGTAATTCGGCCGCACCGGCTATCAACATTCTCGAAACCGATAAAGAGTATAAGGTCGAACTGGCAGCTCCGGGGCTGACGAAGGATGATTTCAAGATCCGGGTCAACGATGAGAACCAGTTGGTGGTGACTATGGAAAAGAAACAGGAACAGAGCGAGGAGAAAAAAGACGGACGCTACCTGCGCCGCGAATTTTCGTATTCCAAGTACCAGCAGACACTGTTGCTGCCCGATAATGTGGAAAAGGATAAGATTGCTGCCTGTGTCGAGGATGGTGTCCTGAATATTTCGATTCCTAAGAATAGTGCCGAAGCTGAAAAGCCGAAGGAAAAGGAAATCGAGGTAAAATAACCGAGACGCCCCGGGTTGCAGTCATTTGATTCCCCGGAACCATTAGGGACCCTGTATCGTTGAGGCGATGCAGGGTTCTTTTTTTGCCGGGGAATTCATCTCCTTGTGAGATGTAACGTAGATCGGGTTGAGTCCCGATTTTACGGTTAAATCGCTTTTTTCTTGCCGTAAAGGTTTGCATGGATGGAAAAAATGATTACTTTTGCACTCGGTTTTAGGGATGGCGAGATAGCTCAGCTGGTTAGAGCGCATGATTCATAATCCTGAGGTCCCGGGTTCAAGTCCCGGTCTCGCTACGAAAATATCAAATGAAATGTCAGATAAAAGCCTCCGTAGTCGGAGGCTTTTTGTGTTCGTATATTTTCTTTGGCAAAGGAGAATCCGAATGTGTGTTTGACCTTTGATTGCTCCCATTCTGTCGGGAGAGTGCAAATGGAGAAAATGTATCTCCGAGGTTCAGTATAGTTCGATAAATTCGTAACTGTTGCCGCAACTTTCCAGAAATTGCAGGAATGCTCCGTGACGAATCACGACAGTGGCGGTATTGTCGTTGGGATGAAAACTCAATGCGGGTTGGTCGTGGAGTGTCTGGTCGAGGAATAGGTGGACGTGGTTTTCCAGGTCGTTGATTAGCCCGAAAGGTGATACCGAACCGGGGCGCAGTCCGAGATAGCGTTCCATGCGCTGTTCGGAAGCGAATGAAAGCTTCCCTTGCCGGAGCCGGTGCTCGAGGTCGTGGATGGCCAACTGCCGGTCGCAATCGAATACGACCAGGTAGTGGCGGTTACCCTTGTGGTTGCGGAAGAAGAGGTTCTTGCAGTGTTTAGAACCGTCGTCGTGCCAGTATTGCCGTGCGATTTCGATGGTAGGGGCTTCGGGGTGTTCGTAATATTCGTATGGGATTCCGGTTCGGTCGAGGTAGTCGAGTACTTTTTGTCTGCGTTCCATGGTGAGTGTTTAATTTTATACTGCCGGGTCGAAGTAAATCGCTTTTTGACGAATTACTCTTTTCTGTCGGTGTAGGAGCGTTTCAGGTCTGTTTGTATATTTCCTTGTTATGCGCTTTCCTTGGCGAAGCGGCTTATTTTCTTCGTTAAAAATAGTGAAAATTCGATAATGTGATGTCTGGTCCGGATTGTCCTACCGGCATCCGTCCGGCAATCGTCGCATTTGTCGGCTATGGTCGAGTGCATGTATATTCGTTGCGGGCGAGCCCTAATTTTGTCGTGTCCGTTTTTTCCTGTTATGGGATTTTGTTTATCTTAGCACTCCGGCACACGGTTGTCGATGAATGTCCGTAAACTAACCCTGATATGATACGATTTAAATTGATTCTCTGTTGCCTGTTGTCAGGCGCAACTCTGACCGTTGAAGCCGCTCCCAAACGGGCCCCGAAAGCCAAACCGGCTCCGCTGCCTGCTGCGGTACAAACCCAACTCGAAGGCCGGTTGGGCGAGCGTATGAACGCCTGCATTCGCCAGCGGGTGATGAGCGAGGACGAACTGTCGCTCGTCGCACCTTTTAAGCAGCGGGACGAAAAGGAGCTTTGGCAGAGTGAATTCTGGGGAAAATGGACGCTTGGGGCTGTCGGTTCTTATCGTTACAACCGGGATCCGGAGCTGTTGGCCAAGATTACGCGCGGCGTACAGGCGATCCTCGCCACACAGTCGCCGGACGGTTATATCGGTAACTATGCTCCGGACGCACAACTCGGGGGCTGGGATGTCTGGGGGCGTAAATACACCATGCTCGGCCTGCTTGCCTATTATGATCTTACCGGTGACAAAAAGAGCCTTGAAGGGGCCGTGAAGCTTGCCGACCACCTGCTGACCCAAATTCCCGCGCAGAAGAGTATCGTTCGTGCCGGATATTACCGGGGAATGCCGCCCAGTTCGGTACTCGTGCCGATGGTGATGCTCTATAATCGCACGATGGACAGCCGTTACCTCGATTTTGCGAAATATATCGTTTCCGAATGGGAGACTCCCGACGGTCCGCAGTTGGTGTCGAAAGCGCTTGCGGATGTGCCGGTGGCGGAACGTTTCCCGAGTCACGGGTCGGCACAGGCGTGGTGGTCGTGGGAAAACGGTCAGAAAGCCTATGAGATGATGTCGTGCTACGATGGATTGCTGGGGCTTTATGCGCTCACCCGCAATGCCGATTACCTGAAGGCTGCCGAAAAGAGTGTGCGGAACATTATTGATGAAGAGATCAATATCGCCGGTTCGGGTAGTGCCGGCGAATGTTTCTATCATGGCCGCCGGATGCAGACGACACCGGCCTACAGCATGATGGAGACCTGTGTGACGATGACCTGGATGCAATTGTGCGGGCACCTGTTGGAATTGACTCATGATCCGCTTTATGCCGACCAGATCGAGCGGACGGTCTATAACGCTTTGCTGGCCGCATTGAAAGGCGACGGTTCCCAAATTGCGAAATACAGCCCGCTTGAGGGGGTGCGTTCGCCTGGCGGGCCGCAGTGCGGAATGCATGTGAATTGTTGCAACATGAACGGCCCGCGTGCTTTTGCGATGATTCCCGAACTGATGGCTACCTGTGCGGCCGATACGTTGTTCGTGAATCTTTACGGGGAGTCTGTCTCGAAAGTGCCGCTTGCGGGGGGAGAGGTGATTTTGCGCCAGCAGACCAACTATCCCGAGCAGGGCAGTGTCGAATTGACTGTCAATCCCCGCAAGAGCCGTGAATTCGCCGTTGCGGTGCGTATTCCGGCCTGGAGCAAGATAACGATGGTGACGGTCAATGGCCAGGCGGTGGCCGATGTGCGCCCCGGCAGTTATCTGACCGTGTCCCGGACTTGGAAAGAGGGCGATAAGATCGCGCTGAATTTCGATATGCGCGGGCGGTTGACGGAGCTGAACGGCTATCAGGCAATCGAACGCGGTCCGGTGGTTCTCGCCCGTGACACGCGCCTGGGCGAGGGATTTGTCGATGAAACCTGCGTCGTGCAAACGAGTGGCGGATATGTGGAATTGATGCCTGTTACCGATAAACCCGCAGGAGTTTGGATGGCTTTTTCGGCCCCGATGAAACTCGGGACCGATACCGAAGGGCGCGCTGCCGGAATTGTGCAGGTACCGCTGTGCGATTTCGCTTCTGCAGGGAATACCTGGCATCCTGCGGTACGTTACCGGGTTTGGCTCCGTAGGACTTTTGACCCGATTTCCGATCCGTGGGTGGAATAACAGGTGTGGCCAAACAGAGTATTTTCCGGGTTTTTAAAATTTTTTCAGAACAAACTTTTGTTTGCAATGTATATTGTATCGCCGGCGGCTGAGGTCGCCGGTTTTTTTATGGCCTCCGGATGGTGTTTTAAAAAGGCATCTTCGTCGTTTTGCAAAATATTTATTTGCATGTCATTGTAAATTAGTAGTATAAAATGAGGGTTGTTTTGCTATTTTTATTTCCGGAAGGCCAGGAGGAAGCTCTCCTGATTCCGGCCGCCGAATCATTCACTTCATTATTATTAACCATTTAAATTTTTCTACCATGAAAAAATTATGGATGATGTTCACATTCCTTTCACTGGCGGTGGCAGGTTATTGTGCAAACGGTCAGGCCGGCTCCGAAGTTAATGCGGATGCCCAGCAACAAACGGTTTACATTTGTGTGGTTACTTCGAGCTCCGGAACCGAGGTGATCGCTACGCGGGTCAACGGGGATTACAATGCGCAGGTTGCGGTTGCGAGTGAAGTTTCGTTCGATTACAGTTCGGAAAGCCATCAGACAGGTTACGTGTACTACATTCCGCAAGGAAGCTCTTCATCAGGACGGATCGAAGGCTCGAATTATACTTACGGAGCGGATATTGAAATGCTCCGTCCTTCAGGAGATTCTCAATACGTTTACGTGAAAGGAAGCGAGATTAACCTGTAATCGGGGTATCTGTCATTCGGCGGGTGGTTCTGAACCTGCCGGAGGTGTCGAAATAAACCGGGAAGGACATTAATCATCCTTCCCGGTTTTATCTTGGGTCGGTGTATACCCGGTGTTGATGCCTTTCAGTATTATTATTCCCTTTGCGGAATTCGGAATTGTACGTTCGTATCACTTTTTGCATTGATGTGAAACATCTGATTTTTTATCCAATGTTTAATCCCTTAAATTTTTGTTATTATGAAGAAGTTATTCGTAATGCTTGCTTTTCTGTTTTTATCTTGGACTGGTTATTGTGTTGACATCCAATGTTCTAATGGAAGTGATGCTGAGATTGAACCTCGTACCATCTACATTTGTCTGGTGATTTCGAAAATGGGAACTGAAGTGATCGCTACACAGGTTGACGGAGTGTACAATGCTCAAGCCAATTTGCAGAATTCTCTCCAGTTTTCCTACGTCTCCCAGAGCCATCCATATCATACGCTTCATTTAATCGAAAGCGGACGATCTTCGTCCGGGAGAATCGAAGGAACGGAGTACGCCGGCGGGGCTTCCATTGATTTGTTCAGTTCATATCCCAATATTGTAAAAGGTAGCACGATTGAAGTACCTTGGTAGGTTTGTTTTACGAAGAAATTTGTAGAATTCGTCGTTTGCGGGGAAGGCTGTGCTTTCCCTGCTTTGTGTTTGTATCTGCCGCTATTTTTGCCTACCTTCACGCGACATTCCTGCTAACCCTTTGACAAAATGGATAAATCGGTACTGTACGGCCTCTCTTACGGCATGTATGTGGTCGGTGCCAGCGACGCCGGAAGGCCCGTTGGGTGTATTATCAACACTTGTATTCAGATTACCAGTGACGAACCGGTTTTGGCGGTGTCGCTCAATAAAAACAATTATACCCTCAGTGCCGTGAAACGCACGCGCCGTTTCGGACTGTCGGTTATTGCCGAGCGGACCGATCGTAGTATTATCCCTATTTTCGGGTTCCAGTGCAGCCGTGACTGCGATAAATACGCCGCTTACGGTTATGACTCCCTGCGGGGCGTCCCTTTGGTGAAAGGATGTTTTGTCGGGCGATTGGTTTGTGAAGTGTTGCATACGGTCGATTGCGGTACCCACGAGGTCGTTTTCGCCCGGTTGCTCGATACGTTGCCCGGCGAACCGGATGCGCATCCGATGACGTACGAATATTACCATAAAGTGGTTAAAGGGCGTGCTCCCAAGAATGCTTCGACCTACCGGGCCGAGGAGGATTCGGTTGTGCCGGAGGTAAGTTCGCCGGCATCCGTTGCAAAGGCGCAACCCGCAGTTGCTGCGCCTGTTGCGCCACCTGCCGCTGCGCCGAAGGATGCTCCTGTTTCGCAGGCAGGAAAGGCGGATTACGTCTGTCCGGTCTGCGGTTATCTGCACAGAGGAGATATGAGCGGCGAGGCACCGGATTATGTTTGTCCCGTCTGCGGCATGCCGGGCAGTGCATTCGAACCCAAAGAAGAGTAAAATCCACCTTGAAAATAGTGAAGCATCGGTTCAGAAGATGCTTACATGGCGCGGTTTGATGACGAACCCGATGCGAAGGTAGTTGTGAAACTGGTTGTAAGCGAGTAGGCCTTCGCCGTAGCCGTTGTAGTATTGCAGCGTCAGGTAGAGGTTGCATTTACGGATGGCGCGCCAGGCTACCTCGAGTTCAGTGTTTGCGTTGAGGTTCCATCCGCCGCGTTTGGTAATGCACGCCGACAACCAGAGCCGCTCGTTGTCGCTTTTGTAATTGGCTGCCACGAGCCCGTAGCCGTTGTAATAAACGATGTCGCGGTTGGGATCGTCCAGCGAAAACGGCGCCCATAGTTTCACTTCCATCGACCAGTTGCGGCTGAAGAAGATTTGTCCCAGCAGGCTGATCCGGTTCCAACTGCGCGACCAGATGCTGTCTCGTCCGTTCGATTCGTGTTCGTATTGCAGCATCACCAACCCTACCGCTTTCCCATTTTTCCGCAGCAGGTTGCCCAGCCCCAGGGTCGGGTTGTAGTTATTGTCCGAAAATGGCTTCGATTTGCGGTAAATCTCCCAAAACGACTTTTGCGTGTAAGTCAGAAAAAGGTAGGTGTTATAGGGCAATACGCCCTGGATCAGGCGGTAGCGCAGGCTGATCTGGAACTTCGCGTCTGAATTGTATTTGTTCGGACCACCGTGCGAAAAGCTGCTTCCTGTTACGAAATAGTTGTCTTTGTAGATGGGGGCTCCCGGTCGATCTCGCGGCGTACGCTGTCGCTGTCGGGCAGCTGTGCGAGCCGGGCATGGCGCGTTTGCCGTTCCTGGCCGATGGCCTTGCCGGGTAGGATGGTTGCATGGGCAACCAGCAAAAAGAGAAGAAAAATTCGTAGCATGGGCTGGATTTGTTGCAAAGGTCACGCTCCGGTGGTTCAGGTTAAAGTCTTGCTGTCCTGATTTTTTGTTCTGAATGTCTGTTTTCTTGTGATAAGGAACATATTTACCCTATATTTGAAGGTGAAAAAAGATAGAAATGGTAAAAATGGACACATTTTCCACCCCTGGTATCTATTCGATTGCGGACTTGTTTCATTGCAGCAAGAGTGACGAAAAATCCGGTAACCTGTTCGACGACCGGTTGTTTATCGGCGAGCGGGTCAATTACAATGCCAAGTTGTTTCAGCATCCGCACCGGATGGACGGTGTCGTGCTGCTCATCTGCCGCAAGGGGTGGCTGAACGGCAGTGTCAACCTGATGCCTCACCGGATCGAAGAGGGGATGCTCGCGGTTTTCCATCGCGAGCACCTGTTGCAGTTCTGGTCGCAAAGTGACGATTTCGAAGCGAGTGCGATCGTACTTTCTTCGCAGTTCATCCAAGAGATGCATATCGACCTGAAGCAGGCTATTCCGATCTTTATGCACCTGAAAGATAATCCTGCGATACACATTACCGAAGAGGAACATTCCGTGCTGAACATGTTCTACGAGACGATCCGTTGCGTACTGCGCTCTTCGGACGATATTCACCGGCCTGCCATTATCCAACGGCTGCTCGAGGCGATGTTCTACAAAATACTGGCAATCCATCAGAACAAGGTGCCGGAAGTCAGTTTTCGCCGCGGTCGCCGTGAGGAGTTTTTCGAGCGGTTTATGGAATTGCTCACGCAGTATCATAAACAGGAACGGAGCATGGGCTTTTATGCCGAGCGGTTGCACATTACACCCAAATATCTCTCCTCGGTCATCAAAGAGGTCAGCGGCAAGTCTGCCGCCGAATGGATCGATCAATACGTCATTCTGGAAGCCAAAGCGTTGTTGCGGTATTCCGGCCTCAGCATTCAGGAGATCGCCTATGAACTGAATTTTTCCACGCAGTCTTTCTTCGGTAAATACTTCAAACACCATACCGGCATCTCGCCGTCGGCATACAAACACAAGTGAAGCCTATCCCGGCGGATCTTTGCCTGATTTGGATTTTATGATCGGTGAATGAGGTTTGGGCTGCAGGAGAAGGGGCGCTCTGTGAATTGCCGTTTATTTGATCTTCTCCCAGGGTTCGACAGGTCCCGATGTGACCGAAAACAGAGGGTGCGGTCGGATGGTAATCTGTTTTTCCGGTCCCGGGTCGCATCTTTCCGTTGTACCCGTTTCCCCGTCTGGTTCCGCGCCGGGCAGTAGCAATGCGGTTTCAGGACTGCGCCGAAGCAATTTATGGCGTAAGTGTTCCAATTCGTAAGCGAGTTGTCCGTCTGTGACCGTTATTTGCAGTGCCGGGTCGTCGGTTCCCAGTTTGTTCCTGTCGAAGCGGTAGCCCCTTCGGTGCGCTTCGTCGCAGATGCCGTGCAGGTATGTGTCGATGGCGGCTGACGGATTGGTGCAGTGGCGGAAGCGTGCCAGTTGCGGGTGGTTGCGGTAGCCTGTGGTTTGGTTCAGCAATACTTTTCGGGCCAGCAGGCCTTCGCGCCAGCAGGCCGTAAGGCCTGCCGGGTCCAGATAGGCAGGATGGATAGACCAAAGTCTCATGGGATCGTGGCGGTGTAAAGCAATACCGTAGAGGTTTACGTCAATAAGGTTATGGTTGAAAAAGGAGCAAACCTTGTACCGTTACGGCGTGTATGTGCTCTCGTTCAGCTGATGGAAAAATCCCCGGAGACCCGCATTGCGGATACTTCCGGGGAAATACAGAAAATGAGATTACAGGCTTGCTACTTTGCTTTGTCCGTGTGTAAAACTTTATTCATGTAAATTATACGTTTTTATAAATGGACGTCAGCTTCCGGTAACCCGACTCAACTCGCCAGTTGTTGTCGTTTCGCGATCAGTTCCTGAACCGAGGCATAACGATTCCGGAACTTGTTGAACGTATCGCGGGAAACGCCGTAGTCACGGCAAATCCTGATGATCGACTGTCCGTATTTGAGTTTTTTGATCACATCGTTACGGTTGTCGATCAGGATTTGCAGTTTCGTACAACTTCCTTTGCGGCGTCCGAGTTGGATGCCTTCGGCACGGCGGAGTGCGAGAGCCTCTTTGGTTCGCATGGAGATGAGGTTGCGCTCGATCTCCGCTACCAGGCCGAATGCAAAGCAAAGTACCTTGCTGTTAATACTGTCGTCGAATGCATAACCGTCTTTCGTACTGTAAATCGTGATTTTACGTTCGAGACATTCTCCGACGATAGACATGATTTCAGTCAGTGTACGACTCAGTCGCGACAGTTCGGTAACAATAAGGATGTCACCCTGTTTGAGGCGGCGTAAAGTCTTGCCCAATTTGCGCTCTTTCTTCGCTTTCTTTCCGCTGACCACTTCGGTAACCCATTTGTGGATCTCGAGGTCTTTGGATAGGGCGAATCGCATGATCTCATCCTGCTGGTTCGCAATGTGTTGTTTGCCAGTGCTGATTCTTAAATAAGCGATAACCATAGATACATAGTTTTTATTGTTCACGCGGCTAAATTGGCGCATATGAAGCCATTTACCTAACGAAACGACGGTAACCAGCAGTGTGCGGTATATGCTCGCAACGCGTCCTTATGCACCATTAATGCACCTGAACATGTTATAACGGGACTGATTATCAATCCCGGAACAAAAATTTTGGGGAGAGGATGAAGGCGCTTTTTTAAGGGAGATTTTTTGCAGAGTCTACATAAACGGAAGAAATTCCGTTCTAAACAGGGGAGAGTTGAGCCTGCAAAAAGAAACGGCCTCATCCCGAAGGTGAGGCCGTTTTGAATCCGGATTGCCGATTAATCATCAATCTTCCCAACAAACCCGTTCGGCAATCCGGGCCCAACTGTTAACATGGTCTTGTTGCGCCGTGACCAGCTTCATGGTTTTTACCTTCGGAATAAGGGATTGTGGTTACTCGGATTGATTGTAGGTTTATTTGATATTTACTTCTATAATTGGGATGTAGGTATCCTCTTCTCTTTGTTTTGATGGTTTTGTCTTTTTGCTGCTATTTCAGGTCTGTATTATTTCTGTGACCATCATAACCAATACAAAAATAGGTAATCCGTTTTATTCCTCCGGTTCGTAAATCGGCAACTTTGACTCTCGGCAGCCTACTGATTTCGGATCTGAAACCGGCGGTTTGACGGGAAGCGTCGTTTTGCAGTCCTGTCTAACCTTCTGTTTGTGAAATACGAAAATCACAGCCGGGTGCTGTTGCGGTACATGTTGCCGGACGCAGCAGAGTACTTGTCCATACCGTCCCCGAAAGATCGGGTTTCCACTGATGGACGGAGGCTTTCCGTTTTTCTCTTATTTAGCGGCTTTTTTGGTGGCTTTCGCGACCAACGCTCGTGGCCGGGGCCCGGACGTTGATTGCCGCGGATGATGCGGTTCCGGGCGGCAGCCGTCCCGATTGCCGTTGCAATCCTGTGTGGCGGCTGCACGGGTAGGAATAGCGAGTTGTTTCCCGATTCATAATAGTGGATTAATAAAGGATTGATGGTGATACTTGGTAATTTATCTGTCATTGGCGGCAAGTGTTTCACCGTGAGGGGATCGGATTGTTTCAACTGTTCATCTTTAATTCGGAATCCGCATAAAGTCTGCCAAGAATCGTTGTGCCCGGTTCGCGGACTTTGTTTCCGGTAATTGTTTGCTGTGGGCTATTAGGGTTAACGGTTTGGGGTGAATTTGAGGTTCAGAGGGTTGGTATTATGGGTTTCATGGCGGTGCCTGTGTCCCGGTAAACAAAACTCCCTGTTACATTTTATTGTAACAGGGAGTTTTGTTATCGGAGAACGTCCGGCCGCCGGACTTTTGGATGATGGATCTTTGTATGGCTTCAATACTTGAGCGGTTTATAACAGGGATGCCGAGAATTGGTGCAGCGAAATGTAGTCAGCCTGCGGGTCGTCTTCTCCGATCAGGACGGTGTGCATGCCTGCGTTCCGGCCGAACAACAGGTCGGAGGAAGTGTCGCCCACCATAAGCGCCGATGCAAAATCGATCTCCGGAAACTCCTTTTGCGCTTGTAAGGCCATCCCGATATTGGGCTTGCGGCACGGATCGTTCTCGGACAGTCCGGTACAGCAGTAGATTTTGTCGATACGGCCTCCGTGTGCAGCGATCGTTTGGAGCATCCGGCGGTGAATTTCATCCAGCGCCTGCCGGGTCATGAGGCCCTTGCCGACTCCCCGCTGGTTCGTGACGACCAGGATGCGGCGGAACATCGCGTTGCATTTGGTCAGCGCGTTCAGGGCTCCGGGCAGAAATTCGAATTCGTCCCAGCTTTTGACGTAGTCGCCGGGCCTGAGCCTGTTGATAATCCCGTCGCGGTCCAGGAAAAGCGTGTCGTATGTGCGGTTACCGAGTTGTGCCATCGAACATGTTTTTAAAGTCGGTTTCGGCCTTGGCGTAGTCGGATGGAATACCGATATCGATAAAATAACCGTTGTCGGGAAAACCGAACAGGTTCCCCTTGCCGACCTGTTTTTCGAGAATCTCCGTTTCGAAGGAGAATCGTGCGGGCGTTCCGTCGAAAAGCGAGTTGTGCGTTTGGAGTATGTAGACTCCGCCGTTGATCGTCCCTTGGGTGCAGAAGCGTTTTTCGTGAAAAGCCGTAACGCGCCCCTCTCCATCGGTCGTAACGGTCCCGTACCGGTCGAAATGCTCCATCGGTTTGAGTGCCATGCTCAGTGCAGCCCCCCGTTGGCGGTGGGCGGCTACCAGCGCTTCGATATCCGCATCGAACAGCGTATCGCCGTTGAGAATCAGGACGTCGTTTCCAGTGGCCTGTGCCAGGGCCTGCTTGACCGCGCCTCCGGTGCCCAGCGGTTCGCTTTCGATCGAGTAGACGAATTCGAATCCGGAAAGAGCCGGGGTTTTGGCAATCCACTCCTCGACGGTTTCGTGCAGATAGCCCAGTGACAGGATGACACGCCGGACGCCTTGTTTTTTCAAGTATTCCAGTAGGTAGTACAGGAATGGGTGTCCGCCCACCGGGGCCATGCATTTGGGCAGGTCCTGCACGACGCTTCGCAGCCTTGTGCCCAGCCCCCCGGCCAGAATAATCGCATCCAGACCTGCAGGGCCGGGTTTATGCTCGGGACGGGGATAACGTAAAGGTTGCTGTTCCAAAATGATTACTGATTATTATTTGCTTATTTGGTGAAGATTTTCCAACCGTGTGTTCCTCCTTCGGTGAATTGGAATTCGACGACGCGTCCCTCCAATCGGTTGAGTGCGCGGACTACCTGCACCCGTTTGGTCGGTTCAACGGCAAACATGATGAAGCCCCCGCCGCCTGCGCCCGAGACCTTTCCGGTCGTGGCTCCGGCTTCGAGTGCGACCCGGAATACTTTTTCGATTTGGGGATTGGTAATCGATGCGGCCATTTTTTTCTTGTCTTCCCAGGCGTTACCGAGGATTTCGGTAAAATGCCCGATGTCGCCGGTCAGTAGCGCACCTTTCATGTCTAACGCGCTCTGTTTGATACGGTGCATCGCCTCGACGGCTTGCCGGTTGCCTTGCGTCGTGTTGACTTTCTGCTCGTCGATGATTGCGGCCGATGAACGGGAAGCCCCCGTATAATAGAGCAAAATATTCGCTTCCAGTTCGTCGACGATCCACCGCTTGATGCGCAGTGGGTTGACGATTACATGGTTGTCCGGAAGGAACTCCATGAAGTTGAATCCGCCGAAGGCGGCTGCATATTGATCCTGCTTGCCCCCGCTCAGCTTCAGGTCGTTCCGCTCGATGTCATAAGCCAGTCTTGCGATTTCATAATCTCCTACGGGCAGGTGGAGCCATTCGGAGAAAGCCTTGAGGATCGCCACGACCATGGTGGACGACGAGCCCAGCCCGCTTCCCGGTGCGGCATCGGAGTAGGTGGTGATTCTGAACGACAGCCTGCCGGGGGTGTAATCGCGCATGATCCGGTTGTAAACGCCCTTGTGCAGGTCGACGACGCCGTCGATCGGCAACTGCGGAGCCGAATCGAATACCTGGCGTTGCCGGATATCGGTCGCTTCGATCTCGATCCGGCCGTTGTCGGTCTCTTCGATCGTGCAATATGCATAGAGGTTAATCGTGGCGTTGAGGATCAGGCCCCCGTAGAGGTCGCTGTAAGGGGATACATCGCTGCCTCCTCCGGCCAGTCCCAACCGTAACGGGGCTTTGCTGCGTATGATCATGCGTGGGAAAATATGGTTTTTCTGCGAAAAAGATAAGAATAAAAAATGAGAGATTGAGCAGCTGAGCGCAAGAAGGTTGTAAATAAAGGGTTTAGAGGAAAACGGACTGTAAGGACGAAGCCAAGCTGCTGCCCGTTCCCTGCTATGCCAACTGCAAGAACAGCATCAAAGTGATTGCGAGAAAGTGCGGTATCGAGAAAAATGTCACGTGGCACATGAGCAGCCATACCTATGCCACGACCGTATGCCTGTCGAACGACGTGCCGATTGAAACACTCTCGAAGATGCTAGGACACCGCAGCATCCGCACGACGCAAATCTACGCCAAAATCACAGCTGAGAAAGTGAGCCGCGATATGGGAAAACTCTCGCAGCGTATCGAGCAAATGGAGAATTTTATTTGTCAAACTATCTAAAAACGAATGTACAATGAAAAGAGATAGAATCACAATCGGCGAGAACGGCGTAATCATGACGGGGAGCGAGGTATGGATGACGGCAATGGAGCTTGCCGAGCTGTTCGACACGACTGCCGGAGCGGTAAACACAGGAATCAAGGCAATCATCAAAAGCGATACGCTGCACGATTACGAGGTGTGCAAGTACGTTCGTCTGGAAAACGGCAACGGTGTGGACGTGTATAACATGGAGGTCGTGGCCTCCCTTGCGTTCCGGCTTAATACGCGCAACGCGGCGGTGCTGCGCAAATGGCTGATTGCTACCGCCCCGAAGCGGGTGGCGGCTCCGATTATCATTCAGTATAAGGAAGAGCTTCCGAATTGAACCGAAAAAAAGACGGGCGGGTGTCAAAACCTGCCCGCCGTCGTATTCAGTTGGCGGATATTTTATCGGCAAATTCTTGTGTTTTGCTTAGATGGGTTTATATTCATTCGTACATCTGCAAATATCCATACGACAATCTGACAGTAAATCCGTGAATCTGTACGACATTGCTTCCCTGCTGCAATAATTACCCTAACCGCTCGCCCCGGAAATCGGCAGGACTTTACGGCAATACTTCTGCAAGGGCAAAATATTGCATGTATCGTTTTTGCCAATGGTTGGCGTTTAGACCTCTGAAAAGTCGCCTCAGAAGCCTCTACTTTGCACCTAAGCAACAAGATGTATTGCGCGGCTTTATACAGCGGTCGATATCTGCTCTTCCGCAATCCGTCCGAAGACGGATGTTTATGTTCGACAGAACATAGCAAGGTGTGTATCGAGTAACTCGATACCTTTCGGGTTACTCCTGAAAGCCTTACTCTGACGGGAGAATATCATCCCTCCGTAGTAGGGTGATTCAAAGATAACAATTAAAAAAAGATAATTTGTTTCCCTTAATTCAGATAAATCAATATATTTGTATTATATTCAATAAAATGACTAAAATGAAAGATATAAATCGGCTTAAAATAGTTCTTGTTGAAAAGAAGAGGACTGGTAAATGGTTAGCAAAAGAATTGGGCAAAGATCCGTCTACCGTTTCTAAATGGTGTACTAACGTTTCGCAACCCGATCTGGTAACTCTTTCAAGAATAGCTGAGCTATTGAATGTTGATAGAAGAGATTTAATCAATAAAAGCAAATGATATTTAGTGCGTATAATCATACTGAAACAATATAATAAAGATGACAACTATAATTCAAAGGGCTGAGTTACAAGCCAAGATATGGAAAATAGCCAACGAGGTACGTGGAGCTGTTGATGGATGGGATTTTAAACAGTTTGTACTGGGTGCACTCTTCTATCGTTTTATAAGCGAAAATTTCTCTAATTATATCGAGGGAGGCGATGATAGCGTTGACTATGCTAATTTACCTGACAGCGTAATAACGCCAGAGATTAAAGATGATGCAATAAAGACCAAAGGGTATTTTATCTATCCGAGTCAGCTTTTTGTGAATGTAGCCAAGACAGCAAATACAAATCCGAATCTGAACACGGAGCTAAAAAATATATTTAATGAGATTGAGAGTTCTGCCACCGGTTATCCTTCGGAGGAAGATATAAAAGGATTGTTTGCCGATTTCGATACTACCAGCACCCGACTTGGTAATACGGTTGAGAACAAAAACAGTCGCTTAGCTGCCGTGCTGAAAGGCGTGGAAGAGTTGAATTTTGGGAACTTCGAGGATAATCAGATAGACCTGTTTGGTGATGCCTATGAATTTCTCATCTCTAACTATGCCGCTAATGCAGGCAAGTCGGGAGGTGAGTTCTTTACCCCGCAACACGTTTCTAAGCTCATTGCACAGCTTGCTATGCACAAACAGACAAGCGTGAATAAGATTTATGACCCCGCTTGTGGTTCAGGCTCGCTACTTTTACAAGCTAAAAAACATTTTGATAATCATATTATTGAAGAGGGTTTCTTTGGTCAAGAGATAAATCACACGACCTACAACCTCGCTCGCATGAATATGTTTTTGCATAATATAAACTACGACAAGTTTGATATTGCACTGGGTAATACGCTGACAGACCCACAATTTGGAGATGATAAGCCTTTTGATGCCATTGTTTCCAATCCACCTTATTCGGTCAATTGGATTGGCTCGGACGACCCTACGCTGATTAACGACGACCGTTTTGCTCCTGCTGGAGTGCTCGCCCCTAAGTCAAAGGCGGATTTTGCCTTTGTATTGCACGCACTAAGTTACCTTTCGGGCAAAGGCAGGGCGGCTATTGTCTGCTTCCCCGGTATATTCTATCGTGGCGGTGCGGAACAAAAGATTAGAAAGTATTTAGTGGATAACAACTTTGTAGAGACGGTTATTTCACTGGTTCCTAACCTATTTTATGGCACTTCGATAGCTGTAAATATCTTGGTACTTGCTAAGAATAAACGAGATACAAAGACGCAGTTTATAGATGCAAGTGGTGAAGATTTCTTCAAAAAGGTAACCAACAACAATATTCTTGAGGATAAGCATATCGAGAGGATTATGGAGATCTTCGACCGCAAAGAGGATGTTGATTATGTTGCTAAATCGGTAGATAACAAACTTATTGCCGAAAACGCTTACAATCTCTCCGTTAGCTCCTACGTGGAAGCAAAAGATAATCGTGAGAAGGTAGATATTGCGGCACTGAATGCAGAAATTTCACAAACGGTGGCGAAGATAAATGCACTCCGTGCTGATATTGATGCTATTGTAAAGGAGATTGAGGCATGAGTTATTTAGATAAATTATTAGCGGGTGTTGCGGTTGAGTGGAAAGCTCTTGGGAATGTTTGTGAGGTTTTTACAGGCGGTGAGGCTCCATCAAATAGTATTAAAGGAGCTACTCCCAATAACATATTTAAATTTCCAATTTATGGTAACGGAGCAGATATTTATGGTTACACTGATACCTATAAAATAGATAAAGATGCAGTTACAATATCATCCATTGGTGCAAACACTGGAACCATCTATTTTAGAAAGGCATTTTTTACTCCAATTATTAGGCTTAAGGTTGTTATTCCTAAATACCGAGATTTATTACCTAGATACTTGTTTCACTACCTTAGTTCAATAACAATAAGCAGTAAGAGTTCTAGCGTTCCTAATATGAACGCCTCTGATGTTAAGAAAATTTTAATCCCAATTCCATGTCCAGATAATCCAGAAAAATCACTTGCAATTCAAAATGAAATCGTTCGTATCTTAGATACTTTTACGGAGCTTACAGCGGAGCTTACAGCGGAGCTTACAGCTCGTAAAAAGCAGTATAACTACTATCGTGACCAGTTGTTAAATAGTGAAAAGAATGAAGTTGAGTTGAAGCCATTGGGAGAGATTGGAGAAGTTCGGATGTGTAAGCGTATTCTTAAAGAACAAACTTCGGATGTTGGTGAGATTCCTTTTTACAAGATTGGTACTTTCGGTAAAGATCCAGATGCCTATATTTCAAAAGAATTGTTCGACGAATATAAAGCAAGATACAACTATCCGAGAATGGGAGATGTGTTGATTTCTGCAAGTGGAACAATTGGCAGATCTGTTATATTTAATGGTATAGATGCATATTTTCAGGATAGTAATATCGTGTGGATTGAAAACAATGAGAAACAGGTTCTGAATAAGTATCTATTTTATTGCTATCAGATTGCGGAATGGGAAATTGCAGAAGGCGGTACTATTCAACGGCTTTATAATGACAATTTAAAGAAAACAAAAATCCCCGTTCCATATCCAAACGATATAGAAAAATCTCTTAAAGAACAAGAGCGTATAGCCTCAATTCTTGATAAATTTGATACCCTCACAACCTCAATCACCGAAGGTCTGCCCAAAGAGATTGAGTTGCGCCAAAAGCAATACGAATACTACCGAGATATGTTACTAACATTTCCCAATGATAATTTAAAGGCATAATATGGGACAGGCATTAACAGAAATAGCACAAACCCTTAAAGATGCTAATAAAAAAGTACAGCTAATATATGCCTTTAATGGCACAGGTAAAACACGTCTGTCTCGTGCGTTTAAGGCTTTGATAGCACCAACAGATGCTAATGCCGCAGAGGACGAACAGGAACAAAATGAATCTATAGGAAAAATACTTTATTATAATGCCTTTACCGAAGATTTATTTTATTGGGATAATGATTTGGAGGCTGTCTCAGATTTAGATGCAATACGCAAACTAAAAATACACCCAAACAGTTTTACTGACTGGGTACTTGCAGAACAAGGACAGGATGCGAATATAATAACCCACTTTCAACGTTATACGAACGATAAACTAACGCCTCGTTTTAATGAGCAATATAATGAAATCAGTTTCTCTATTGACGGAGGTAATGATGGGAATGTTGAAAATATAAAGATCTCAAAAGGGGAGGAAAGTTGTTTAATCTGGTGCATATTTTACAGCTTGTTGAAACAAGTTGTTGAGGTTTTGAACCAACCTGAACCAGCGGAACGAGAAACGAATAGATTTAACGACTTGGAATATGTTTTTATCGATGACCCTGTCAGCTCATTAGATGATAATCACTTGATTGAGTTAGCAGTTAATATTGCAGAATTAATAAAATCAAGCCCCTTAAATTTGCATTACATCATAACAACACATAATCCGCTATTCATTAATGTGTTAATCAATGAAATTGGAAATAAAATCTGTTATATGCTGGACAAGCAAGATGACGGCACTTATGAGCTAAAAGAGAAGAAAGGTGATTCTAACAAAAGCTTCTCCTATCATCTCTATTTAAAACATATAATTGAAGAAGCGATTACAACAAATAGCATTCAAAAATATCACTTCATACTATTACGGAATCTCTATGAGAAAACCGCAAATTTCTTAGGGTATCCACAATGGTCTGAATTGTTACCTGATGACAAAAAAGTCTACTATAATAGGATAATTCAATTCACAAGTCACTCCACATTATCAAATGAGGTGGTGCCAGAACCTACGGAACCAGAAAAGCAGGTTGTAAAATTTTTATTAGATCATCTGGTTGATAACAACTATTATAAAGAAGAACAAAATGGCACAGTATAGAACCATAGCAGAATCCAAAAACTTCATAGTTCTTGATGAGTATGCCAAGTACTCAATGGTGAGTGAGCCTCCTGTTGGTTATCAAACGGAGTTTGCCCTCGAACGAGAGCTTATACAAGACCTAATCAACCAAGGCTATGAAAACCCCTCAATAAAGAGTGCCGAAGCTATGCTAGCCAATGCAAGGGCACAACTCCAGGAGCTTAATAGTGTGGTGTTTAGCGATAGTGAATGGGGACGTTATGTGGAGGAGTATTTGGATAAGCCAAGTGACAACCTCGTTGAGAAGACAAGAAAAATACACGATAATCACATCCATGACTTTGTGTTTGACGATGGGCATATCCAAAACATCTACTTAGTAGACAAAAAGGATGTTACTCGTAACAAATTACAGGTAATATCACAATTTGAGCAGACAGGAACACATGCCAATCGTTACGATGTTACCATATTGGTCAACGGGTTGCCGTTGGTGCAAGTGGAGTTAAAAAAGCGTGGCGTAGCTATCCGTGAAGCGTTTAATCAAGTACACCGCTATACGAAAGAGAGTTTTAACCGAGAAAATTCTCTATTCAAGTACCTGCAAATCTTCGTTATTTCGAACGGAACAGATAGCCGATATTTTGCAAATACTACAGAGCGAAATAAAAACAGCTTCGACTTTACGATGAACTGGGCGAAAGCCGATAACACGTTAATCAAAGATTTAAAGGATTTTACAGCTACATTTTTCCAAAAGAACACGCTCTTAAATGTGTTGCTCACCTACTCGGTTTTTGATACCAGCGACACGCTGCTAATCATGCGACCCTATCAAATTGCAGCAACCGAGAGAATCCTGTGGAAAATTAAAAGCTCATTTCAAGCAAAGCAATGGTCTAAGCCCGAAGGTGGCGGATATATATGGCACACGACAGGATCGGGCAAAACCCTCACCAGTTTCAAAGCGGCTCGACTGGCAACACAGCTTGACTTTATCGACAAAGTGTTCTTTGTGGTGGATCGGAAAGATCTTGACTTTCAGACGATGAAAGAGTATCAACGATTCTCTCCCGATAGTGTCAATGGCTCTGAGAGCACAGCAGGGCTAAAAAGAAACCTCGAAAGAGACAACAACAAGATTATAGTTACCACCATTCAGAAGTTAAACAACTTGATGAAGAGCGAAGGTGAATTATCAATCTATCAACAACAGGTAGTATTCATCTTTGATGAATGTCACCGCTCGCAGTTCGGAGAGGCTCAAAAGCTCTTACGGAAAAAGTTTAAACGATACTATCAATTCGGTTTTACTGGAACGCCTATATTTCCTGAAAATGCTTTGGGAGATGAGACAACCGCAAGCGTATTTGGTCGTGAGCTGCACTCGTATGTCATCACAGATGCAATCAGAGATGAAAAGGTATTGAAGTTCAAAGTTGATTACAACGATGTTCGACCTAAATTCAAGGGGATTGAGTCAGAGCAAAATGAGGAAAAACTAAGTTCAGCAGAGTATAAAAAAGCAATGCTTCACCCTGCTCGTATAAAAGAGATATCGCAATATATCTTGCAGAATTTCAGAATCAAAACCCATCGTAACCAAGGAGGAGGAAAAGGTTTTAATGCGATGTTTGCAGTTAGTTCGGTTGATGCCGCAAAATGTTACTATGAGGAGCTGAACTTTCTGCAAAAGGATAGTGAAAAACCGCTCAAGATTGCGACTATCTTCTCTTTTGCTGCCAACGAAGAGCAAAACGCAATAGGCGAGATAGTTGACGAAACCTTTGAGCCTACGGCAATGGATCTTAGTGCCAAAGAGTTTCTAACCAGGGCTATTGACGATTATAACGGAATGTTTAAAACAAGTTATGGCGTTGATAGTAAAGAGTTCCAAAACTACTATCGAGACCTTGCCAAACGGGTAAAGAGCAAAGAGGTTGATATTATCATTGTTGTGGGTATGTTCCTTACAGGGTTCGATGCACCTACGCTCAATACGCTATTTGTGGATAAAAACCTGCGCTATCACGGACTTATGCAGGCTTTCTCTCGTACCAATCGAATTTATGATGCTACCAAAGCTTTTGGTAATATCGTTACTTTCAGAGATTTGGAGGCTGCTACCATTGAGGCTATTCGAACATTCGGGGATAGTAGCACAAGAAATGTAGTGCTTGAAAAAAGTTACACAGAGTATTTGGAGGGCTTTACGGATATTGTGACAGGCGAAGCACGTAGAGGTTACATTGATGTTGTGACTGAGCTAAACGAGAAGTTCCCAACACCAGAAGAAATAATCACCGAGAGCGATAAGAAAGAGTTTGCAAAACTATTCGGTGAGTACTTGCGTGTGGAAAACATCTTGCAAAACTACGATGAATTTACACACCTTAAAGCACTTCAAACAATAGACATAAACGATACTCAAGCCGTTGAAGCATTCAAAGTGGCGAACTTTGTAACAGATGAGGATATAGCCACAATGCAACAAATTCAGGTACTACCCGATCGGACAATTCAAGATTACAGGTCTACCTATAATGATATTCGTGACTGGTTAAGACGTGAGAGAAGTGGCAAAGAAGAGGAGAAGTCGAAGGTTGATTGGGATGATGTAGTCTTTGAGGTTGATTTGCTAAAATCTCAAGAGATAAACCTCGACTATATTCTTGAACTAATCTTTGAGGATAATAAAAAGACCCGCGACAAAGTTGTATTGATAGAGGAGATTCGTCGTGTTATTCGTGCCAGTATTGGAAACCGCGCAAAAGAGAGCTTAGTGGTTGATTATATCAACGAAACAGATTTAGACGCTATCTGTGATAAACCAAGTATTCTGGATTCGTTCTATAGCTATGCACAAGAAAAATTGAGAGTAGAGGCTGCACAGTTAATTGCTGATGAGAACCTAAATGAGCAAGAGGCAAAACGTTACATCTCAGTCTCTTTAAAGCGTGAGTATGCAAGCGAAAACGGAACGGAACTTAACGCTATTTGACCTAAGATGAGTCCTCTGAACCCACTGTATTTGACGAAAAAGCAAAGCGTTTTCAAAAAGATTGCTTCATTTATAGAAAAATATAAGGGTGTAGGTGGACAACTTTAGTTAGATAGAATGCAGGGGATCTTTATCCCAAATAATAGAACAGGTATATTAGACTATATTAAAATCGTGGCAAACTAATTGCCCAATCAAGAAATTAAGCTATTTTTTGTATCTGAGTTGTTGGATGAGATGCAAAATGCAGCAGTTCAGCTCAGTTACATTGTCGCTAAATCGTTGCCAACAACTCTTTTTTTCTCACTACTCAACGCTGTTATTCAGATAGATACGCAAATATTTCTTATCCGGGATAAAGATATTAAAAATTGGCGATTCGCCGCCACGGTATGCGTTTCAGAAAGAGTTGGTCGATGTGAAAGCCCTCCGATGTATCGATCCGAGATCTTCTATCGGTCGGCAATGCACATTTGGACGTACTGCGGACGGACCAAGAGGAAGCACCTTAAAACAGCAAAGAGGCAGCCTTCGGCTGCCTCTTTGCTGTGAAATATGTGTAGACCGTAGGGTCGGCTGTGTTACGATCTGCTGGTTTGCAGTCCTGTCGTCGAGATGGTCATTTCGACGAACCGGGCCTTGTCGTTCGGCGGGTTCCGGGTCAGGATTTCGCGGATCCGCCGTGCGGCCCCGGGGTCTTTGGCAATCATGTAGAGGTAGCCCCCTCCGCCGGCTCCGGGTAATTTACAGCCGAGGATATAGTCTTTGATCCGGTCGATGATGGCATCGACTTGCGGAGGATTGGTTCCGGCGTCGAGTCGTTTGTTCTGCTCCCATGTTTTTCCGACCAGGTGTCCCAGTCGGTCGAAATCCCCCGCCTGGATCGCGTCGAAAGTTTCGAGGGCGTGTTGTTTCATCGCGTACAGCAAATCGAGCTGTTCCGTGGTGTTCAGGAACATATTCCGAACGATGTCCGCAAGGATGTTTTTCGCCACCCGGGTGATGCCGGTGTAATAAAGCAGGTGGCACTCCTTGTGGGCCGGATCGGAAAAGAGGAAGTTCGGAGTCCACCGGATAGCCGGGGTCTGTCCTGTTCCGGGTACTGTTTGCAGCAATTTCACGCCGTGGAAGACGCCGCCGTACTGATCCTGCCATCCGCCTCCGGTGGTGAGCAGTTGCTCCAGGATAAGCGATTGCTGGCAAATGTCGTTTTTATCCCAGGCGAGCCCGCAAAAATCATTCAATGCGCCCAGTACCGTCGCGGCGAGGATAGAGCTGGTACCCAGTCCCGATCCGGCCGGAATGGCCGAAAGCAGCGTGACTTCGAATCCTGAACCGAACTCTTTGAGTTGGGCTTCGAGTGAGGAATACGACCGGGAGCAGAACCGGGGCAGGAATCCGGCGAGCGCTACGGCGGCTTTCGGGATGGAGAACGGGGAACCGACCGTCGTGAATTGTTGCAGCTCTTCCCAGGTGCGAACCCGTTCTGCATTGCCGAGGTCGATCGAGCGGAAAACGATGTGGAATTCCCTGCATGGTTTGATATAAATCTGGATCGGCGGCTGTCCGTTCAGTTCGATGGCGATGTTGACGACATGGCCTCCTTCGAGAAAACATTGCGGCGGAGTATCCGTCCATCCGCCGGCCAGATCGATACGCACCGGGCAACGGCTCCAGACGATCTGGTCGGGATGGATCGTGAGCCGGGGTTCCCGTTTCCGTCCGGCCGCCGTGCGGATGATGGTTTCACTGAGCAGGCCGAACGCTTGTCGTTCGTAGGCGTCGGCCTGTCCGGGTTGTTCCTGCTGTATGGCCTTGGACCGGAACATCAGGTCGTGCATCCGAACCAACGGGGATTCCTGTTCGGACAATTCCGCGGGAAGGGGTAAACCGTGTGTTGCATATTGGCGGGCGGCATCGTCCAGATTCAACTGGTAAAAGACGCTTTTGCGGTAGTTTGCGGCCAGCATCGGCAGGTTGCGGCTGCGGAAATAATCTCTTTGGGCATATAACCTGACCAGGTTCGCCCGGTTTGAAATCTCGTCTGCCGATAACTTTTCCCGTTCCAGCCAAAGTTGCCTGCCGGACCCTTCGCCCGGTTCCCCGATCATAAACCTCAATACCGTTTCAATCTCCCGGGCCGAGTCGCAGAGTGGAAATAGCGGTGCATTCTGCAGGTCGGTTCCGGTTTCGCCGCATGCGGAGAATGCCAGGTTACGTTCTTTACACCAATCCGTCAGTTTGTTCCCCATCCATACGGTTTCCTCGGCCCGGACATCGCCTTTGAACGGATCGTTGAAGCCATACGGGCGTACGGCGTATTGCCGCTCCCCGACCGGGACGATGTCCACGCATACGCCGGCGGGGATGTCGATCTGCCAGTTGTTTTCGGGAATACCTGTGAGGATGTGATGATCCGAAAGATGCCAGCCGTTTCCGATGCAACTGTTTTCAATCCAGACCTGGGCATTCCCCGAGGTGAAGGTGAGATCGACGTCGGCATTTTGGGTGAAAATGGCGGGATGCGGTTTGACTTTGCGCTGTTTGATCTCCCGCTGGTCTGCAATCAGGTTTTGCAGGGCGAGGGTAGAGGAGATCAGTTCACGGCTGGTGCCGTAATGGTAGAATTCGCCGCCTTCGAGCGGCAGGATAGCGACCGAGAGGGACCCGATCTCCGGATCGGGACGTGAAGGTTCTTCGCCCAGGGCGAGCCCGAAATCGCTGTACAGGTCGTAGTATCCGATCTCTCCGTCGGGCCGGTTGTGCGATTTGCGGATCAACAATTCGACCGCCCGGTCGCTGAGCAGCCATATGCCGATATCCATCAGGAAAAGATGGCTCTCGATCAGTTCGTCCAGCACCGTTACGGATGGCTTCTGGAGCATGTATTTGAGCGTATTCGGGGAGTTTCGGTCCGAGATGAATACGCCGTGGTTGGTTGCGAGAGAGGGATCGCCCCAAAGTCCGTAGCAGACGATATCCACATCCGGGATCGGAGCCAGAGGTTGTGTCGAGCGGATATAGACATCGCCGCTGGCGATCAGGGTGTTGATGTTTCGGGGCGCTTCGCTGATCATTTGCTCGAGCAGCGGTAGTTGCAGTTCGAGCAGGTTCTGGTCGATGCGTTGTCCGCGTGCCCAACGGAAAACGGGGATGGGGGTGAGTATTTTCCCGGAAGGAGCATAAGCTGGCAGCCGGCGACTTTGGCCTCCTGCGTGGAGGATGATTCGCTTGTTCGCTGCCAGCCAGGGAATCACTTGCCTGTTAGGGACCTCTCTACTCTCGGGGACGATTGCAGAGCCATCTGTATCATGGCGGTAGCTTTGTTCCAGCAGCCAGGCTGTTCCGCCGCCGGAACCGACTTTTGTTCCAGAGGGATCAGATGTACAGAACCATTCGTTCGGGTCTGCGTGTTCAATATTATGGAAGCTTCCTACCAGATTGGCAGGAAGTGACAATAATTTTTTGATCATATGCTTGGAGAAAAGGCAGTATGGATATTTCTATCGGACTAAATGGGGAACTGATTCCCAGAGTTTAGAAAAGTAACGTAGACTTAGCCTTAATGCATTGTTTTTAATTCCGTGATTCCGGAATGCTCTCAAATGTTCTCGCATAATTGTCACTCTATTTGCAAGGGAGGCCGTGCTGGTTCCACCTGTTCGCATGGTGACAAAATCCATGTCGAGATATTGTGTTTTTATGCGGTGAATATAAATGTAACGTAAGAGAGATTCGAAATCTGCGGCAATTTTATATTGGATATCGAACTTCCCGAATCGATCGTATACCTCTTTTTTGACGTAAAATGACGGGTGAGCCGGCATAAACCCGAATTTCATTTTGGCTCGCGTAAATGATTTGGATGAATAATAGCGGACTGTTTTAGATAGATCGTCGGGATGAACAAAATGAATATCTCCGTATACTCCATCTAGATATTTATCAGCAGTAAAAGCTTTCGCTACCTGATCCAAAATGTTGTTGGCAGAATAAAAATCGTCAGCATTGAGCATCCCGATAACTTGGCCGGATGCCATTGCGATGCCTTTGTTCATGGCATCGTAGATCCCTTGGTCCGGTTCACTTATCCAGTGAAGCCGGCCGTTAAAACGCGTTTCATAACTGCGCAATATATTGCGTGTCCCATCTGACGATGCACCGTCTATAACAATACATTCCCAATCCTGATAGGTTTGGGCTAATATAGACCGCAGTGTGTCCTCGATGGTCGCGGCACTATTCCAGGCTGCTGTTATGATTGAAATCTTCATTGCTGTTCTTGTATCCATTGAAGGGTTGTCCGTATACCTTCAATTCTGTCATATGGCGGATTAGGTGCAACTCTGTAAGTATTTTCCAAATTGACCTTATTGTCAGTGGTCATATTGGTTAATCGGAAAGAGGTCATGGGAAAATGAATCCCGATATGTTGCAATAAATCTCCTATCCATCCGGCTATTCGAATGATTCCCAGTGGCAAATGTCGAATTTGACTTCCTATTTCTTTGGCTATTTCATCGGCCCATTGCTCTATATTGGTTGCAGGGTTATCGCCGATATAAAAGATTTTGTTGGAATTATCCCATGTATCCTGGAAAAGGAGTCGTTCAATTTGATAGACAGCATTTCCAACATATCCGTATGTTTTTGTACATCCTCGGTGGCCTATATGAAAATACCGACCCGATAGTACCATATCAAAAAAATCTTTATACGGTGTGCCGAACCAAGGACCCCAAATGGATGTCGGTCGTAGGATTGCCCAATCACAGGTAGGTTGATGCGACCAAACTATTTTTTCAGTTTCCACTTTGCTTGCCCCATAAAATGTCGATGGAGCGAAATCGAACGGATTTGTGGGAATATAGCCCGTTCGGCAAACTAACATGGAAGAGGTGATCAATACTTTCTGTAGATCAGTAAGTTTGGGTATAATGTGCATGAGGTTTTCTACTCCGCGTATATTCACACTATAATCATCCAGATTTTTGCCGTCAAGATCTGTCCGGGCAGCCAAATGGACGATATATTGCGGATTGTAATTTGCAACATTTTGCTGAAAGTTATTTAAATCATTGATGTCGGTATACTGCCAGTATGGCTGATGTTTCAGACAGCGTGGAGGAACAACGTCTATGTTAAGTATTGTGTAATCTTGAGCAAGTAAAGATTCCACCAGATTGGTGCCGATAAAACCGGAACCACCGATAATCAAGATTTTCATTTTAGAAGGAGTTTCAGATTGATTTTATTGATCACTTAGGTAGTCACAAGAACATGCGATAAAGAAGAGAACACGAGTTGCTGTTTTTGCGGATGCTTTCTTGGCGTTTCGGCTTTCCTATCTATATTCGAATTATTCCACCTATCTATAGATCATGTATTCGATGTTGTAGAATTGCGTTAATCCAATTTCTTCAAGTCTGTGTAATTGAACATGTGTTTATTGTATAGTGTTTGTACATCAGCAGTAAATAGCGGATGGCTATTTGATTTGTGATTTATATTGTATTAATGCTCTTTTCAGGTTTAATAGATTTTGATTCTTAGGGCATAACCATGTTTTTAGTATGGTAGAAAAATACATATGAAAAAAAATGCGCTTGAACGGCTTTCGGTATTTGTGGCAATAATAATCTAGGGATTGCAATGATGAGAACATACGTTCCTGAGAGACAATCTGATTATGGCCTTCTAAATGGATGATAGAGATGTTTAATAGTTTTATCTGCCTGTTAGTAATACGCCGCATTAGATAGGGTTCCTCGTAACATAAGAAAATCTGCGGGTCAAACATGCCACATTGGATAAATGTTTCTCGTTTTAAGGCGAATGCAGCACCCCACGGCCATATCAAATGATTTAATAAAGAAATCTTATTGGGAAGAAAGAATTTTTTTTTATGCAGTATTCTTATCAAAGGATATAAGAAAAAGTATTCGGGGAATACTGAATAGGAGTGATTTATCTGAAGTGTAGGAGTAAGAAGTTTAAAACCGACAATAATATCATTGCATATCAAAGAAGAATGTATTGTGGAAAATGTGTTTTTATCTGTTATTATCGTGTCTGGATTTAGGAAGAAGAGATTTTCTCCAGAGGAGTGTTGTACTCCCAAATTATTACCTTGACCGAACCCGCCATTGGTAGGATTCTGAATGAAAATAATGGGAATTGCGGAAGCGTCAACTAATTCATTAATTATAACTTGAGTGTTATGTTGTTTTTGATAGTTTTCGACGACAATAATTTCAACAGACGGGTTGTTGTCAGTGTGGTTTTTAATGATAGATAGAAGACAATCTTTCAGTATGTTTCCACTATTGTAACTTACGATGATGATTGAAATATCCATCCTAATTTGTTTTTTCTTTCCGGTAAACATGTAAGTTAATACGAAAACACAATAGCATTTTTTTCAATTCGAATCTACAAAGAGTCAATAGATTCAATCCGTATCTATAGACATGATTTTTCATTAATTTATTACGGACTATCATTTCTTGCTTATATCCGCGAAATTTTGCCTGAGAAGAATATCCGCCTAGAGAAAAATTGACAAAATAGAGATCAGTAGAATATGCTTTGGCGTGATTGAGATATAATGATAAATGAAGTTCATATTCTGCATTAGAAGTCAGAGTTATATCGTATCGGAAATGATCAAAGATATGTTTAGCATAAAAAATACCTTGATGCTGAATACTATTGTAAAAATATACACGAGAATTTAAATTCGACGTAAATGTGGCACTATCTCCCATTCGTGTTTTCCCAAGTAATATATCATAACTGCTGTAGTCATTTTCGTTAAAAAGGTCGTGTAAAACGTGAGTATTAACAAAGTAATCATCGGCACCCATGAAAAATAACCAGTCACCGGTTGCTAAATCAATGCCTTTATTCATAGCATCATAGATTCCACGGTCTGGTTCGGAAATAAAGATGAGACGTTCCGAATATCCTTCTAAGATGGCGGGTGTTCCGTCTGTTGAACAACCATCTATAATAATTAATTCAACGTTCGGATAGTTTTGTAATAGAACGCTTTCAATCAAACGCTTTATAGTGGCCTGACCATTATAAACAGGACAAATTACAGAAACTTTATTGTTCATTATAGGTGCCGATTTGTTTGTGTGAAGAGTAAGAAAAGGCTACACATATGACTAACATTCCTGTGGAGCTAACTAATAAAGGATTCGTACCTCCAATAAATAAATATGAAATGTATCCTAATGCAAAAGCGCCATATGCGTCCGGTTTATTTTTTAAACATAGATATACAGGAATCAAGAAAAGACAGAACAGCAAACCCCCTCCGATTAAGCCGAACATCCTAATAATTTCGAGGTAACTTACTTCTGATTGTGCTGTATTTGCATTAAATCCAGCCGAAAAGTATTGAGAACCGATTCCTTGTCCGACAATGAGAGTCGATGGTTGTTTTATTTCGTGAATCAAAGAGGTAACATGTCCCTTTTTTACTTCTAAAGATTGCTCTCCCGTATCCGTGACTAACTTGTATAGTAATAGGCTCCCTCCCAATATAAATAGTGTGAAAAGAGGAAGAAATATTACTTTCCCCCAGCGTGAAATAAATATTTTATATATCGAAATGGTCGTTACAATTAACATAGCGGCCAACATACTGGCTCGCGTACCTGTTCCAAGAAGAGCTCCAAAAAACAATAAAGAACAAATTAAATTGTTTCTTTTAGAAGCGTTTGTGAATAGTAGACGATAATAGTATACGGGTAATGTAATGGTCAATAACGGGGCTGTGCGGTAAAAAATTTGCCTTATCGGCAGACCTAAAAATTCACGATGGGACATCATGATAAATTGTCCGTGACTATTTGCAAATGAGTATACTGCAATTTCAATGGCAGGAAAACATAAGGTGCTAATATGGATTAGAATGGAAATAACCGAGATAAAAATACAGGGAATCTTTAGTTTTTCAAACCAATGAATCTTAGGGTCTTTATAAAGGAGTAAAAGAAATAAAAATAAAAAAGACTTTATTGTTCCGATTGCGAACTCGGGGTCAAACTTTAGTGCTTCACTGCCGATCAGGGCGGCTAGTACATTTAAAAAAAGAACGCTTAGTAGAATTATTATTATCTGGAGGTCTAGTTTCGGTTTGCATAATACGAGGTAACATAATAGTGTCAATCCGAAAAATAACTCCTTGGCTTTGAATATTTGGTTGCTGGGATCGATGACCGCGACAAATATTAATAGCGACAGCAAAAAGTTGGTTAGTGTATAGCCATCTGTTTTAAATTTTATCTTTTGCATCGTTTGAAAACTTCAAAACGAAATAATAGAGTCGAGTAGATCGTGTCTTCGTCAAATGTAAATGTTCGTTACCGTCTTGGTTTTACTGTTAGGAATACGCAAAACTATACTAAGAGGGAACATTTAATATTTCGGACAGGAAGGTGTCAATGTGGAAATACCGCGGTAATTTAATCTCTGTTTGAGGGGCATTCCCAAATAATATTTCGTCCGGGATGCGAGGATTCGTGCGATCGAGTATGTAATAATATGATTTGTTGATTTGAGGATAATTTTTGATGTCGGTATTTGTGGTTAATAGTTTGCATCCAGCGGCAAATGTCTCCAATGTTCTCATGGTGAGACCGCTTTGTAGGGGGTGCGCAATATCGAGTACGCACTTTGACTTCGATAATATTTGTGAAAAATCAGCGTAAGGAATAGCCCTTGTGGTGATTATATCATTATCTTCCTTTTTGATAGACCCTTTGATGTATCGTTGAATCAGATAATTAAATGGGCCCATATAGAGTTTGAAAAAATATCTCTTCTGGCAGTTTTGAAGTTGAGTTTTGAAATTGCGGATAAGTTGCAATCTGTCAGAATGTACCCAACCTATAAATGACAAGTCATAATCTTTTTGTCCTTCATAGTCTAACAGATCACGAAAAAAAAGAGGCCTGAAGCGAAGGCGTTTGTCCCGTATGCAGTCCAAACGATCAAATGAGAATATCGTCGGAAAGAAGTTAAACAGAAGTTCTGCATTTTCGAGCCGAGCCACAGAATCCCAAAGATAGAGTATCCATGAGGCGTCCGGGTTCCGTTTTTTCAGGGCAATAAGGTCTCTTGTATTGAGATTCTCTCCCTTAATCGTGAATATTATATCGGCATTTCGGGCCGCTTGGTCAATTCGCTTTTTTCTGTTATTATCTATGATCGTTGTTGCAATTTTTTTTAATCCAAACCGCTGGAAAAGGTTCGCCAACCGATTTTTTCTGACAGAAGAGATATAGCAAACACTAGCTCCGTTTTGCCTTAATTTTTCAGCGATTAATTTATCATAATCGTAAAAACCAATTCCAATAAATAAAATCTTCTTCCCGTTTATTCCTTCTATCGCCATAGTCGGTTATTTATACAAACCTTTGTGTTTCATCTCTTCGATCGAGGCTTCGTATTTATCTTCTTGTATGTCTTGATTGTCTACCCACTTTGCAAATTGTTCGATACCTACATCAAAAGTCCATTTCGGTTCGAAATTTAGCAGGGTTTTGGCAAGCGTAATATCAGCGTAATTATGCCGGATATCCCCTAATCGATAATTTCCGCTAATTGTTACAGGAACATCAATCCCATATTTTTTGATTAGTGTATTCGCTACGGTCAGCACATCGGTGGCGACCCCCGTGCCTACATTGAACGTATGTCCGTTAGCGGTATCTTTCTCAAGACCTAATATGGTTGCATCTACTACATCTTCGATATAAACAAAATCACGAGTTTCTTTGCCGTCTTCAAAAATATTAAGGCCATTGTGATTTTTAATACGGGTAGAGAAAATGGATAGAATGCCCGTGTAAGGATTACTGAGCGATTGCCCAGGGCCATAAACATTTTGATAACGGAATGCGACGGGAGCAACTCCAATCGTGGGACATACCGTTAAGACCAATTGTTCCTGTACTTGTTTTGTGATGCCGTATACCGAGGTGGGATGAATTTTTGAGTCTTCTGTAGTAGCGACTAACTTCAAAGGTTGGGTGCAGCCTGCATATTTGCACTCATAATCGCCACGTGCCATGCACTCCTCGGTACGGGAGAGGGGATACACGTATCCATATTCCTCACTCCAGTATCTGCCTTCTCCGTAAATGGCACGAGACGCAGCTACAACGACCTTTTTGACCCGATGTTTGGTGTTGGTTAAAAGGTCCAATAAAAGAGCTGTTCCTCCGATATTTGTATCTGTGTATTTCTGAATTTCATACATGGATTGGCCTGTCCCTGTCTCTGCGGCAAGATGGATAATAGCATCTGTGCCGTCAATGGCTTTCTCCCAATCGTGCCGGCACGTGACAGATCCCCGGATAAAAGTCACTTTATCGGCAATGGATTGATAAAGAGGCGATGTTTTCGCCGGATTATCACCATGAATTTGGGGCGACAAATTATCCAGTACGGTAACATGATAACCTTTTGTAATTAATTTCAGAGCTACGTTTGAACCAATAAATCCAGCCCCTCCTGAAATAAGAATGTTTTTCATGATTATTCTTGTTTGATAAACGAACCGTCAGGATTCGTTCTTTGCCATGTGTTTGTTGTGAAATTATAGCGCTTGATGATTCTGGCAGGAGCACCTACTGCGACGCAATAATCCGGGATATCCTTTGTCACCACACTATTGGCCCCGATCACACAATGTTTTCCGATACAGGCGCCAATTACACACACATTCTCACCCAACCAAGAGTCTTCTCCAATGACGACTGCTTTTTTTTGTAGAATGGGTTGGTCTTTTATCGGTAAATCGATGTTTGTATAGCTGTGGATATTGTCTGAAATGTAGACTTTGTCGGCTGTAAGTACGTTTTTCTCGATCAGAATGGATTGTGTGGCGTAAATGTGGTTGAAATGTCCTATTCTTGTCCCGGCTTCAATGCATAACCGGGCTTTATCGCCGGTGTATGGCATGGCTGCCAACCATGTTTTATAAGCGATGCGAACATTTCTATCAATGTGTATATTTCGAGTTCCATTGATTTTTAATGGCGATTCTATGACAGACCTCCATCCAAAATGAGCGAGCCTTAAATTATACCAACTGTATTGAAAAATCATTAAACAGATATTCAATACTCGGTGTGATAAGTCAAAGAACCTCATGATTAAGCCATTATGTTTTTCTTATATAGGTCAATCCCATATCCAATGACGAAATGCAGTATCTCCTTGACCTTCGCCCAATATTCATCATCGGGCATCTTTTGAAGGCGATCTATGAGTGTTTGCAGTTCTTGATTATCGTGGAAAATATCGGCATACCCTAAGGGTAGATCAAAAGTTTCATCCTGAAAGCGTAAACAGGGTTTTCCACTCAGTAAAGCCTCGTAGTATGCGGTAGTGTTTACGGCAATCGCAAAATCCCACCTGTGGTCATTTAAACATTCTTGTAACGATTGGGACGGTTGAGCAATTGACATAGCGTGGGTACGTGCAAATTGCTCGTAAAAGGCGTAATCCAATGAAGGATGTAATTTTAGCAGAAAAGAGCAGGAATGATTCTGCTGAGAAGTCGCTAATATGTCTAATAAACGAACATTGGCATCGTGAAAAGAGTCTCTGGCCAACAGGATGGCACCCCGTTTGAAAGCAGACTTAACCGTCGTTGTTTTTTGTGAAGATACTTGCTTTGGATAGCCTGAAACCAAAAGGTGCTGTGCGTGTATCCCTTGTTTTATGAATTCATTGCGCGTGTAATCGCCCCAGCATAAGAGACGATCGGATTCGAAATTTTCATAGGCAACACAATCTACAGGAATATTATGATGAAAACCTATAAACAATCCTTCTTCTAATGAATACGTTTTGACGTTTTGGTTTTTCAAAAACTGAGTTAACAAATTCTCGACGTTTAAAACTCCAGCCATCGCAATGTATTTTTTTGTATGGCTAAAATCGATCTTTTCCAGTATATCTATTGTATTGCAATAGTAGGTCATTTTTGCGGCTAACCACCATATCTCTTTCTGGCTTAGGGTAAGGCGAGTTGTATGCTGATATACTTTATGCAGCTGGCGCAAAAAACGTAGAGGATGGAAGCTGAATGTATGGTTGATCATTAATAAGTTATTCCTCGGTATATCTTTAGATACTCGATCCATCACCTGATTATATAAATCGTAATGGTCTTTACGGTTATAGAGTCCGTAAGTGGAGAATATCTCAGCAGTTTTTAAAGCGTTAAAATTGAAAGCGAAGCAAAATCTCAAGACACTTTTCCACGAGAGTGATAAGGTTTGATTCGCAATGCTCCAGATCTCGACCGCTAACACGCGATTTAGAGATATGTTGTGATACTGGATATCCAGTGCTTTTTTTAGCGTTTTATAGCGATTATATTTTTCCATGCTACGTATTTAAGATACCGTCTTATTCGTGCATTTAAGCCCCCAAGGCAGTCGATAGGATCGCATAGCAACGTAGGCAATGATTATAAATGTGATGAAAGAGATGAAGGCGGCTGATATGGCTACGCCAGTACTGCCTAACCACAGAATAGACACATAAGAGAGCCCGATTTGCGCGATACTTAAGGAGAATGTAATTGCTCCTAATAGTTTGGTCTTGAGTGTGTGATATAGAAAACAAACAAACATCCAGTAACATCCGTTAAAGGCTACATCCATGATGGCCCATGGCAGGAACCGGATAGATGCAAAATAGGATGGGGCATAGGTTAGTTTAATGATGAAAAGGCTAACCCAGTAGGCTAGAAATGAAATAAGTAGAGTGCCTAATAAACAAATATATGTCATCTTGACCAACCTGATCTTGTCCTGATAGGTCGTATCGTACGATTGGGTCTCCCAGAACGATAGTTTCTTATACAAGTAGGGAGCATATGCATTATTAAAGGCGAGAAAGAACATGGATAAGGCTCCTCCCCATGTCAACGCCACGGAATACAGCCCATTTTCTGATAGCGAACACATGTCGGTCAAATAAATTTTATTAATTCCGCTTTTGAGCCAAAAAGATAAAGCATGGGGCAATAGCGGTAAAGCAAAAAACAAGACGTGAAGCATGTCTTGTTTTGAGATTTTCAACACGAAATATTCGCGTCGTATCAGAATCCATAAACTAATTGCACCGAAAACTATAATGGCAATACATTGGCTATATACCCTGCCTTGCCAACCCCATAGCAGAATGACGACAAACCAGATAGTAATGATTATATTCAAGGAGGAGAGCGCAATCTTATATTTACCGAAACTCCAGGGGCGTTCCTCGCACCGCCATAATATCATATTCAAATTGGTGATGGAGGCAAACCAGACTGTAACCAAACAAAGAATCTGATAGAACAGTGGAAGCTGGATTAAATGGTCAATTGTTCGGTTAAATATTAATGTCATCACTAAACATCCGACTGTAACAATAGTGTTTAGAAACAACATGTTTGAAATATATAGACGTAGTGCTTCTTTGTCTTTTTTGTAGTAAATGACGGGTAATACACCGGCAGTCGTCATGAAACAGATTATCGAGAGAATTGCAAATAATACGTTAAAGTTTGTAATAATACCGTAATCTGCAGGTGAAAGATAGTGACTTATAAGGGGTAATAGTAGAAAAGGAATCGCCTGTGAAATGCCATCAGTAATAATATAAATCGATGAATTTTTAAATAATGAAGATGTCAAAAAACTTGGCATGTGAACCTTACTTAGTTATAGATGGCATCTGGATCAGCCATAAACAATCCTTGCCCTGGGTCGTTTTAGTAGGGAATCGGGATCCGTCGGAGATATCATGTAAAGCCGAGACTTGTAAATGATAAAAGCCGGATAAACGAGCCCTAATTTTGAATATAACAACATTTTGTCAGTGATCGCATCTTGTTTTACCTGTGATATACTAATAATACATCGGGAAGGACTAATTTGAGGCGAAAAGCGATTTGGTAACCTTGCGAGGGTATAAGGACAGCCGAGGTACATTATGCCGTTGAGAGTAAATAACTGAGGCCGTTGTGTCGCAGTGAGTGGAATGTGCCATATGTTGTCGGCTTTCAGTTCGGCATTTAGCGTCGCAATGTTTATTCCTCGACCGTCTCGTATCACACTATATGCTTGGTAGTTGTGTAGTTCAATACTGCTTTCATGATGACAATCTGAAGCCAAAATAGACATTAAAGATAGTACAGAGCAGTCTTTTGTCCCTTTGAATACAATGGGAGGCATGACAGTAGAAGTGATGCACCCGTATTGCTCTTCGGCTGCAGTTGTAATCTTGGAAGTAATGTGAATGGAATAAATTGAATTTAAGGGAGAGAAGCCATGATCGGTTAAATATTGGTTGATAATGGTCCTACTGATAGGGAGTAATGAATTTTTCTTTTGTATATATACTGGGTATATATCAGATAGGTTTCCGTTTATATCAATATCTCGATAGAAGATGTTACATGTTTCGAAGCCTTGAATATGGCCTTCAAAAATGATTCGAGCACCTGTTTTATCTGATTTTAGGATAATTGTAGGTTCAAAGCAAAATTGGACTAACCCTGTTTTGTTGACCCGTTCACCATTATAGACACACCGATAGTGATGAATTGTCGATAAATCATTAAGATTAAAAATAGAGGTGCGAAGATCACCACTTTGCTCCCCATAACCGGTCTTGGAGCCTAAATATACGCAATATACATTTCCCTGATCATCACATACGGCATTTGCCGCACTGCCGCAAAGAGAAGTAACTGTATCGCTAATCAGATATTTGTTTAATTCCTCAATGTTATAAATTGGAATATCCAAGTCTACATCTAATGGCTGTTTTTTACACGAGTTACAGAAGAGTGTCAGTAGTAACAGGATTATTAGATATAAACCGTAAGGTTCATGAAAGAACCTCTTCATTGTTAATGATAAGTTTATTGTATAACTGTTCTGCAATATAGAAATCTAAAGGAGTGTCAATGTCAATGGATTCGATTTCATCAATAAGCACAAATTGAGGTGTATTGCCTATGATATTTGCAAATGAGATTAAATTGTTTCGGCTGATGATGCTTACTCCAAAGTTCAGACTGACCACATCTGGTAATTCTTGTGAATTTGGAGCATGTTTAGGATCATAATTTAGCGGTTTCCCTTCTAACCATAAAAATTCTTTGACAGAGGAAACCGAGGCTAAACAATCATATGATTCATTCGACTCTAAATATTGTTTGATACATCTAGAGTAAGTTTCTGCCTTGATGAAAGGAGAAGTACAAGGGGTATATACAAATATATCAGTCTCTGTAACTTCTCCGAGATGACGGAAGAAGTCGCTTCCCGAGCATTGCGAAGAGGCATAGTATTCTTCTCTGCGTTGGTATCTGATTTTGGAGTCAGCGTATTTCGCTTTCACAATCTCAATAGCTTCGTCCGAGTTAGTGTTAACAATGATTTGATCTAATTCCGGAACATTTAGGAGGGTGTTGAGCTTGTTTTCTAATAAAGTTATTCCTGCAAATGGCCGTAGGTTTTTATCTTTTACGCGTTGAGACCCTTTCCTGATAGGGACTACAGCTGTAATTTTCATAGATCTATCTTTTTTCATACATATCTTGATAATACCTTTGATACTCACCGGATGTCACGTTATCGATCCATTTTTGGTTATCGAGGTACCAACGGACGGTTTTTTCGATGC
>ERZ791603.381-NODE-381-length-40246-cov-12.568809_pt1 | contig 40246 bp, 63 predicted proteins | sample MGYA00509966_ERZ791603 | MGnify/ENA primary metagenome ERZ791603 (study PRJEB30046, sample SAMN00791931) | human gut metagenome | study: EMG produced TPA metagenomics assembly of the A metagenome-wide association study of gut microbiota in type 2...
CCTGTTTCATGCCGCACCCCGCGGATCCGGATTATCCAGCACTTCATCGGTTTGCGCCTGACGCCAGGCGCTCAGGCGCTGGTGCAGTTCAGCATCGTGCTGGGCAAGGATCTGCGCGGCGAGCAGGCCGGCGTTCGCAGCGCCAGCTTTGCCGATGGCCAGGGTACCGACCGGAATGCCGCGCGGCATCTGCACAATGGAGTAGAGGCTGTCGACACCGCTTAAGGCTGCGCTCTGAACCGGTACGCCGAGCACCGGCACCAGGGTTTTCGCCGCAATCATGCCCGGCAGATGCGCCGCACCGCCTGCTCCGGCAATAATCATCTGATAACCGTGGCTTTCGGCGCTTTCAGCAAAGCTGAACAGCTTATCGGGCGTGCGGTGGGCGGAGACCACTTCGACATGGTACGGAACGTTCAGGGCATCAAGGATTTCTGCGGTAAATTGCATGGTAGCCCAGTCGCTTTTGGACCCCATCACGATGGCGATACGCGCCGAATTATTGCGGGAAGACATGCGTCTTAAAACTCCTGTGGGTGTGTTTCACACTGCTTTAGAGGCCACAGAGAATAGCATGAACTGCCAGCAAGGAAAACGGTTGCGTGCGCATGGTTAGCCGTCTTTTGTCTCGCCTGGAGGTGATGGCGTGGGTGACTGATTGACCTTTATCTCCCTCATGATACAGGTGATAAGCAGCACTAACCCCCACGGGAGCATCAGAGTGCCCATAAGCAGTAAATAGATTTGTACCAGCCGGCTATCGTGAGGGCGGGTGCAGAGCAAATAAATGGCATAAAAATAGATAGCCCACGCCAGCATCGCACACCAGACAAACGTCAGCGTGTTGCCGATAACGACGCCGATTAAGGCGATATAACTTACCCCTAACGGATTGAGGATCGCGATGATCATTCCCCACGTCAGCGGCTGACTCCACTTTTTCCTGCTCATGCTCGTTCCTTGAGAGTGACGTTGTGGAAGACTAGCATGCAGGGCGGGGGGAAGCGCGCACCTACGCCCGGGCAAAAGGCGCTTTCGGAATTGTGCTCGCGCAGGAATTAGAACGGAAAGTGGATTAGTTTGACGTCGTCCGGCGTCACCTTGACCATCGAACCTTCGCTGTGCCAGGCGCCAAGTACCACACGCCATGCGGGTTGGCCGTTGGCCTGCAGTTCATGGACCGCCGGGCGATGAGTATGGCCGTGGATCAGCCACTGCACGTGATGCCGCTCCATTGCGTCAACTACCGCCTGTGGATTCACATCCATAATTTCCATTGATTTACTGCTGTTGGCGGCTTTGCTGTCGGCGCGCATGCGGGCGGCGATGCGATGGCGAATAAACAGCGGCAGGGCCAGGAACAAACGCTGGATCCACGGGGTGTGGACTTTGGCGCGAAACGCCAGATAGCCTTGGTCATCGGTGCACAGCGTGTCGCCATGCATGATCAAGACTTCACGGCCATAGAGGTCCAGTCGCTCTTCTTCGGCGAGCAGGATCATCCCGCTCTGGCGGGCAAAGCGCTGGCCGACGAGAAAATCGCGGTTGCCATGGATGAAGTAGCACGGCACGCCGGCGTCGACGACGGCTTTGATTGCCGAGGCAATTTGTTGGTGCAGCGGGTTAGGATCGTCATCGCCGATCCATGCCTCAAACAGATCGCCAAGGATATACAGAGCGTCCGCCTGGCGGGCTTCGCCCTGTAAAAAACGCAGAAAACCGGCGGTGATCGCCGGTTCTTCTGTTTGCAGGTGCAAATCTGCAATAAAAAGTGTCGCCACGAATTACTCGCTGACGGTGACGCTTTTGATGATCACATCATCTTTCGGCACATCCTGGTGCATGCCGCTGCGGCCGGTGGCAACCGCTTTGATTTTGTCTACCACGTCCATGCCTTCAACCACTTCCGCGAAGACGCAGTAGCCCCAACCCTGCAGGCTTTCGCCGGAGAAGTTCAGGAAGTCGTTGTCAACCACGTTGATGAAGAACTGCGCGGTGGCAGAGTGCGGCGCCTGAGTACGGGCCATCGCCAGCGTGCCGCGGGTGTTTTTCAGACCGTTGTTCGCTTCGTTCTGAATCGGAGATTTGGTCGCTTTTTGTTTCATGCCAGGTTCAAAACCGCCGCCCTGAATCATGAAGCCGTTGATAACACGGTGGAAAATGGTGTTGTCGTAGAAACCTTCGCGGCAGTAGTCCAGGAAGTTTTTAACTGTTTCCGGCGCTTTGTCGTCAAACGTTTTGATTACGATATCGCCATGATTGGTGTGGAAAGTAACCATTTTTGCATCCTGTTCCGATGAGTGTGGTGCTAGCACCCGGTGTCGGGTGAGATATAGGGGGGTGTTATAGCATAACCGCGGGGGTCGATGCACCTTGCAATGTGTGCTGCGTCCGGTCTGAATTATGGGTATTATAGAGACTTCATTACCCACACACGTCTACACGGAATCTTCGATGTTAAAAATTTTTAATACACTGACGCGCCAGAAAGAGGAATTTAAACCTATCCATGCCGGGGAAGTCGGCATGTACGTGTGTGGTATTACCGTTTACGATCTCTGTCATATCGGCCATGGACGTACCTTCGTCTCCTTTGACGTCGTGGCGCGCTATCTGCGTTTTCTCGGCTATAAGCTGAAGTACGTGCGCAATATCACCGATATCGACGACAAAATCATTAAGCGCGCTAATGAAAACGGCGAAAGCTTTGTCGCGCTGGTCGATCGCATGATTGCCGAAATGCACAAAGATTTTGACGCGCTGAATATTCTGCGTCCCGACAGCGAGCCGCGCGCAACGCACCATATTGCGGAGATCATTGAGATCACCGAGCAGCTGATCGCCAAAGGCCATGCTTACGTGGCAGATAACGGCGACGTGATGTTCGACGTGCCGACGGACCCGAACTACGGTTTGCTGTCACGTCAGGATCTCGATCAACTGCAGGCGGGGGCGCGCGTCGACGTGGTTGACGTCAAGCGTAACCCGATGGACTTCGTCCTGTGGAAAATGTCGAAAGAGGGCGAGCCAAGCTGGCCGTCGCCGTGGGGCGCGGGCCGTCCGGGCTGGCATATCGAGTGCTCGGCGATGAACTGCAAGCAGCTTGGCAACCACTTCGATATTCACGGCGGCGGTTCGGATCTGATGTTCCCGCACCATGAAAACGAAATCGCCCAGTCCACCTGCGCCCACGACGGTGAATACGTCAACTACTGGATGCACTCCGGTATGGTGATGGTTGACCGCGAGAAGATGTCGAAATCGCTGGGTAATTTCTTTACCGTCCGCGACGTGCTGAAGTATTACGATGCGGAGACGATTCGCTACTTCCTGATGTCCGGCCACTATCGCAGCCAGCTGAACTACAGCGAAGAGAACCTCAAGCAGGCGCGTTCGGCGCTGGAGCGTCTGTACACCGCGCTGCGCGGGACGGACAAATCCGTCGACGCGGCGGGGGGCGAAGCCTTCGAAGCACGCTTTATCGAGGCGATGGACGACGACTTCAACACCCCGGAAGCCTATTCGGTGCTGTTCGATATGGCGCGTGAAGTAAACCGCCTGAAAGCCGAGGACGCGGCCGCGGCGAACGCCATGGCGGCCCACCTGCGTAAGCTTGCTGCGGTGCTGGGTCTGCTGGAGCAGGAGCCGGAGGCGTTCCTGCAGAGCGGCGCGCAGGTTGACGACGCGGAAGTGGCGGAGATCGAATCGCTCATCCAGCAGCGTCTGGACGCGCGCAAAGCGAAAGACTGGGCGGCGGCGGATGCGGCGCGCGACCGTCTCAACGAGATGGGCATTGTGCTGGAAGATGGCCCGCAGGGCACCACCTGGCGCCGGAAGTAAGCCATAAAAAAACGCCCGCAAAAGCGGGCGTTTTTATTTTCGCTGTCAGGCCGTGACGGTCACGCTCTGGCCTTCAAAGCTCACCGTCTGACCAGCGACGATTTTGCAGCGTTTGCGGGTTTCCACCGCGCCGTCGACTTTTACCAGCCCGTCGGCGATGGCGATCTTCGCCTGGGCGCCGCTTTCGCTCCAGCCTTCCAGCTTCAGCAGATCGCACAGCTCAACGTGCGGGTGTTTACCTAAGGAAAATGTCGCCATCTCAGGCCTCCTCAACGTCGTGATACTCTTCGCACGCCTGCAGCGTGTTCTGAATCAGGGTAGCGACGGTCATCGGGCCAACGCCGCCGGGAACCGGGGTGATGTAGGACGCGCGTTCGGCGGCATCTTCATACACCACGTCGCCGACCACTTTGCCGCTTTCCAGACGGTTGATGCCGACATCGACCACAATCGCCCCTTCTTTAATCCACTCGCCAGGAATAAAGCCCGGTTTGCCCACCGCGACGATCAGCAGGTCGGCGTTTTCGACATGATGGCGCAGGTTTTTGGTAAAGCGGTGGGTGACGGTGGTGGTGCAGCCGGCCAGCAGCAGCTCCATGCTCATCGGGCGACCGACGATATTGGAGGCGCCAATGACCACCGCATTGAGGCCGTAGGTGTCGATATTGTAGCGTTCCAGCAAGGTCACGATACCGCGCGGAGTGCACGGACGCAGGCGCGGCGCGCGCTGGCACAGGCGGCCAACGTTGTAAGGATGGAAGCCGTCGACGTCTTTATCCGGCGCGATGCGCTCGAGAACTTTGACGTTATCGATCCCTGCCGGCAGGGGCAGCTGAACCAGAATACCGTCGATGGTCTTATCGGCATTCAGAGTGTCGATAAGCTCCAGCAGCTCGGCTTCGCTGGTGGTTTCCGGGAGATCGTAAGAGCGGGAGACGAAGCCCACTTCTTCACATGCTTTGCGCTTGCTGCCGACATAAATCTGCGAGGCCGGGTTGCTGCCGACCAGCACGACGGCCAGCCCAGGGGCGCGTTTTCCGGCCGCAACGCGAGCCTTCACTTTTTCCGCAACCTCAGAGCGTACCTGCTGCGCAATCGTTTTACCGTCAATAATTTTTGCTGCCATCAGAGAGAGGATTCCATCTGTATCTTTACGAAAGGGGGATGAGGATATTTTGTCAGAAGCGGGCCTCGCTGTCAGTCCTCGTTTGCTGTTTTATCCTGTCTGAGGCTAATTTAGCCTGTTATGACCATAGCTATTACATGGTTATTGGTGCGTTGCGCCTGGCCACTGAGTCGTTTTACGCGCGCATGAGCCCCAGCGGTATGCTTCTTGTACAGTTGGTGGGGGATATTTCGCCAGCGTCGTATAAGCCCGCAGTTTCCTGGCAAAATGGATTGACTCAACCGACGTGGACCGTATAATTCCACGCGTTTCACTCCGCGAAGCACTCGCTTCTCAGGGCGCCCTTAGCTCAGCTGGATAGAGCAACGGCCTTCTAAGCCGTAGGTCACAGGTTCGAATCCTGTAGGGCGTGCCATTAAGAAACAATAACTTACGCCAGTTTTAAACCAGCCTGATTTCCTCCTTGTGTCGTATTTGTGTCGCTAGCGCCAAAAATGGCGTCAATTTTCCGTGCGTGTTCGGTCAGGTGGTTCGGCGCCAGGTGAGCATAACGACGTACCATCTCGATACTCTCCCATCCTCCCATTTCCTGCAAAACAGAAAGCGGTACGCCGGACTGAATAAGCCAGCTCGCCCAGGTGTGCCGGAGGTCGTGAAAACGGAAATTCTCGATCCCCGCTTTTTTCAACCCGGCTCGCCAGGCATTATTGTCATCCACCCGCATTTTTCTAACCGCGGGCGTCAGCGTTCCATCAGGGCGATGTTTTGCCGTGGTGTGAACGAACACCCAGCGTGAGTGCTTCCCTATCTGATCCCTTAATACCCTGCATGCGGTATCATTCAGAGCTACGCCAATCGCCTTGCCCGCTTTTGCGTTCTCCGGATTTACCCATGCAACCTTTCTCTGCATATCGACCTGCTGCCACTCAAGCCCGATGATGTTTGAGCGGCGCAGGCCGGTTGCCAGTGCAAATATCACCACTGGCTTAATGCTCTCCGGCATGCACTCGATCAGCCGCTCAGCTTCTTCTCTGGTCAGCCACCGTATCCGCTTACTGATCGGCTTGCGGGTTTTGATAACAGGAGCTGTTTTTATCCAGCCCCAGTCATTCGCCGCGGCCCTGAGAAGGGATCGAATGAAGGAAAGGTGTTGCGCCTTCGTCGCCTGTGAAACCTGCCGTGGTTTGTATTCCGGAACAGGCTTCCCCTTCCTCACCGCGGCATCACGTTTACTCTCCCACACCTGCAGGTGTTTACGGTTGATCATCCCGTTAACGGCTTCATGAACTTCCTCCGCCGTTATCTTCGAGACATCACGGCCGGAAAAATGCTGCAGCCAAAACTCAATTTTGGTTTTGTCATCATCCAGCGATCGCTTATGGTCCTTTTCCCGCAGCCACCGGATGCAGCACTCTTCGAAGGTTCTGACGGGCAGGTCGCCGATCTGGTCAACCCGCCACGCTTCCGCCTTCAGCTTGTCGTGGAGCTCCTGAGCCTGCTTTTTGTCCCCCGTGCCAAGAGATCGCCTAACTCTTTTTCCTGACGGCGTAAAGAAATGACAGTGCCACACGCCGCCCCTGAGGGTGATTGACATAAAACTTCTCCTTTATGTTCACCCGCGTTCGCGATGACAGGATCGCGCGGGGTTTTCAAATATGCAATACACGCAGCCTCGGTCGTTCTGTACTTGTTGCCGACCTTGCGGCCGGCGAGTTCTCCAGAATCAATCAGGCGGTAGATCACCCGCGCCGACACGATGAGCAAATCGGCGGCCTGCTGTGCTGTTATCGGTTTGTCAGATGCCATATCACCTCCGATGCTTACCGCGTAATTCCTCTTCTTCTTGACAGTCAGCGCAGCGCTGGCAGCCCGCCACCAGTTCACGGCGCCGCTCGGGTATCTCTTCCCCGCAGTCGCGGCAGTGAGTAGCCGAAACAGCCGCATGGTTGATGCGCATGTTCTGGATGGTCATTTCCAGCCGGCGCTCTGCCAGCTCGTTGGCCTGATCGATGATTTCTGGCATGTCAGCGCTCCTTTATCTTTCCGTTCAAAATGCCGATTTCCACATAGAGATGGCTTGGCGTTAACCCAAGCTGCCTTATCAGCGGCATGCATCCGTTGAGGATCGGTCGTGATATCTCGTCGGAACTTAAAGCGGGGGATGACCGCCGTTTAGCCTTAACCTCATCGTTAGCCCTGCGCGCGATACTTCTGAGCGCATTTTTCTTTTCTTCTGGTGTCATGCGACCCCCATATAAGCGCGAATGAAAGCCGCTGCAGCCTGTGCGTTTATGGCGTTGCCGTAACCCTTCAGGCGGCCGACGCGGTTGCTGCTTGCCACTCTTGCCACCCCGGGCTCGACTCGTCCCATACGTGCGGCAGCCCCATCAACCAGCGGGAATGTGCCGGGTTCAACTGGACGCCATTTTCCATCTCGACAAAAGAGCCAGTCCGCATCTCGCCAAAAACCGTTAACCTCAAGGGCCCGCATGTGTATGCCTGGCGCGGTAGCTGATCGAGTCTGTCCTTTCCATCCCGCTGCGCAGTCATTCCCGCCGAGTCCTTCCAGTCGCGTGAGGTTGGTGTCACCCATGCCGCTAGCACTGCAAAGTCCTGTAGATTGGGCTGGCGACCAGCCTCCTTCCTCGCTATTACCTTTTTCCAGTCCTGGTAACAGTTTTTGATGTTGCTCGCCAGCGGGCTCGGCCACCCAGTAAGCTCGCTCTCTGATGTGCGGAGCACCGATGCCCGCTGACGTAAACGGCACAAGCCCGAAGGCGTATCCCATTCCTTCCAGGTCAGCTTGTACAAGGTCGAACCATGTGTTTGCGTTACCGCTTGCAACCTGTTCGCCAAAGACATGCTGAGGTCTGCGCTCGCTGATGAGGTGGAAGAAGTGGGGCCAAAGGTGCCGCTCGTCAGCAAACCCATCTCCTTTGCCTGCCGCGCTGAAAGGCTGGCACGGGCAGGAGCCAGTCCAGACCGAGCGATCGTCAGGCCATCCGGCGAGGCGGAGGGAATGGGACCAGACGCCGATACCGGCGAAAAAGTGGCACTGGGTAAATCCTCTGAGGTCGTCAGGTGTGACATCTTCAATACTCCGTTCGTCAACTTCGCCCGGGGCGATATGCCCGGCGGCTATGAGGTTACGCAGCCACTGCGCCGCGAATGGGTCGATCTCGTTGTAGTAAGCTGCCGCGCTCATGCTGCCTCCGTCTTCACAACGTCAATGGCGCAGCCAGGTATCAGCTCAACTGAAGCGGTGGCGCACTGGTTACCCCAGTGGCTCCAGCCTGGCGCTGCGCTGCGGCTGAATAACTCAATCCGCGGCACGTCGCCGTAGAGCAGTTCCAGGCGGTGCCGAACTTCCCACGGTTTCTCGCTATGAGCGCCGAGCGGGCTGTAGACCACCTGCTTAATTCCAGCGTGCTTGCGTTCCAGCCCGGCGCCGCAGGTGGCGATTAGTACGTCTTCCGTATTGGCGCGAGTGTGGTTGCCACCGTTCATGCGCGTCTCGGCATTCAGCAGGTCGAGGAAGTCGTAAAAGTTGGTCACATCGCCCTCTGCCAGAGCCTTGGTAATGCGCAGTTCGGCCAGCTGGTTCAACTTCACCCAGGTGAAGCCCTTCATCGTGCGCACCGTAAATCCCCAGGCCTCGGCCAGCTCGATCGCCTCCTGGTTGTGGGTGCCGGTGTACCACATCGCCAATACGGCGTTATCCGCGGCGAGCTCCCACACCGGGAGCCGTTTCATATCGAGCAAGCTCATGGTGGGGTAGTGGTCGACGGCGGCACCGTTGCTGATCGTGTTCCCGTAAGACCAGGCCGGATCGGCATAGATAAGTGAGTAGCGGTTCATTTCGCACCTCTTTTCGTGCCTGCCTTTCTCATGCGGCTTAAAGTTTTGGATACCGATGCAACGCTGCGGCCCATCTTCATGGCGATGCTTTTATGCGACTCGCCGGCAGCGCGCATTTCTGCGGCGATCTGCTTCTCCTCTGGCTTCCAGGGCTTGTAGACAAACGCTGTGCTGATGGAATAGCTCTGTGCCAGGCGGTAAAAGTTCGCCTGGCTAATCCCCAGCGCATCCGCTGCGCGACAGGCAGGCATGGTTCCGGCGACGGCGCGGAATTGCTCTGGTGTGATGCTCTGCTTATTCATTGGGCCTCCTGTGGTAACCGGTAAATTTCTCCGCCAAGCGTTCCGTTTCCCCAGCGCTCGACGGTCAGGAATGGCTTAACCATTTCCAGTTCCGGTGCCGAGATGAACACTTCCTTCATCTCAAGCGCTGGCGCCCACCCGGCGTAATAAGGTTCATGAAAATTCAGGGTTATCCCTGCGTTGTGCCCGAGGGCGCCTGCTGCGGTCTGCCAGCGATGAAATACCGTAATGTTGTTCCGCGCGTCCTTGCGCAGGATGGACAGGATTGACTCAGCTGTTACTTTCATGGCTGCCACCACTTGCGGCTTGTTTCAGCTCTCTCAGGCGGATGCCGGTAACGTCTCTGCACTTCGTCTGATGCTCAGGGAAGCCATGAAGGCTGTTCCATGCTTTTCCGTAGTTATCCTGGAGGGCCTTCGGATCGTTCTCTGAGCCTGCGTAAGCAGTGAAATCAGCGAGAATCTGATCTTCGTCTGCTGGCCTTACCTGGTGAGTCTCATAGTCAGGGTCCACAGTCGTCTCTTCTGTAGGGATGCAGAACGCCTGAAAAGCTGCATATTTGTACGCAATCGACATGGCTTTGTTCGTTGCTTTATCGCCGCTGTCCATCGCCTCGCCGTAGGTGACGACGGTATGAATGCTGCCGTCCTCCGTGCTGACAAAATCGAACTCAGCCCGGACGGTTACATAAAACAACGCGCCACCATTTTTGCTGGTTCGTTCACAGCATGACCGCTCAGTACACCGCGGGAGGATCAGCAACTTGTGCTTCACCAGGGCAGGGGCCAGAGCGTTGTAAACGTCATCGATCCCACGGAATGCGTAGTTGACCTGGCTTCCCTGTTTTCTGGCCTTGCTGATGCCTTTCTCTGCCAGCTCTCCGGCCACAGCGCTGATAGCGGCGTATACTTTTTTATCAGTCATTGAAAATTCCCCGCGAATTCATCCCAGCTGATCACCGGGTTCTGCCGTTCCGCAGAAAGGTTTACTGGTTCGTCATCGTCGAAATCACGTTCGCCGATCGCATCGCTCATCAGCTGAATGAATTCGTCGTCATCCCATTTTTCAGCCGCGCTCATGCTGCTTTCTCCCGGTGAGTAATGACGTAGCCATGCTCCGCCAGACATTCGATTACCACGTCCCAATCCAGTTGCATGAGGACTTCACGACTGTTAACCGTCCCCGACAGCACCACGTCTTCCAGCTCGACGGTTAACGTGTTATGTGGGCCTACAGATGTGCGCATGTCTGTGCATTCACATTTGATGTTCATAAGCACCTCAGTAACTGATACCGGTATGAGGAATGCGGCCGTCTTTAACCGCGGTGAGCACCTCGATAGCCTGATCCCGAGTAAGGCTGGTATTGGCCAGAAGAGCTTTGACGATTTCAGTGCCTACAGCCTTGCGGTGCTTAACGTCGGCTTCGCGTCGCGCCTGCTCATCGGCTTTGCGTTTATCCTCAGCCAGGCGGGCCTGTTCGCGTTGCTCTGCCTCGCGGCGGATGCGATCGGCTTCTTCCTGAGCTTTGCGGCGCTCCGCTTCGATAGCGGCCTGCTTGTCAGCCTCAGCTTTCTGCTCGGCTGCAATGCGATCTCGCTCTGCCTGCTCAGCTTGTGCTTTCAACACAGCTTCACGATGCGCCGCTTCTTCACGTTCACGCTGTGCGCGCTGCTCAACTTCGCGGGCTGCTGCAGCTGCTGCCAGTCGCTTAATTTCTTCTTCATGGGCAATGCGCTGGCGCTCAGCCTCAGCCGCTTTATCTGCCTGCTCACGATCGAAAGCGTCATTCATCAGCAGAGCCATTTCGTGGTCAGACTCAATACGAGCTGCCAGCCGCCGATCGAAGTTTTCATTCATGGCCAGTGCTTCGACGTGAAGGGCGAGCATGGCTTCTTCGGCCTTAATGCGTTCCTGCTCCGCCTCCCATTCGGTCAACGGGCGACGCACTTCATCTTTCAGTGCATCGAGACGCTCACGGACAACGCGGCGGCTTTCATCAATCTGCTTTGGCAGCGCCTTCAGCTCAGCGACCAGGTCTTTACCTGCGTTGTCGATGTAGGTTTTAGAGCGCGCCACCTTGTGAGCCATGGATGCGATGGCGTCGCGGCCTTTTTTGGTGGTCACGTCCGGCACCAGACTGCGAGCCTCTTTTTCGATCGCTTCGATAAGCGGATCGAGTTGGTCGTTATTGGTGAAAACCGCCATCGCGTTCTTTTTCTCGATGACGACTAAATCCATTATTTCGCTCATGGTTTCCCCTGAAATTTGGTTGTAAGAATCCCGGCACCGTAATGGCTGCCTGATAGCTCAGTTAAATTCTTCGTTTCGATTACCGGCTGAGACCTTGTCCCAACCCGTTCAGATAAACTTCAACCAGCAAGTCGGTTGTGTAAGTCCGCTCAATCCCGCGATGCAGGTAGAGGCGGCCGCGTTTATTTGCTGATGCTGTCCAGGTGCTTTCCCGATGCTTAACGAGCATCCCTGGCAGAACGGCGCCGCGGTTAACGGTCTGTGTCCCGTAATGATGACTAACCATTGAACACCCCCGTAACGTGCAGAATTTTGATAATCAACGCTGTCCAGATAACGCCGCAGATCAGCAGGCAGTAAATCAGTGAACGAATGCCTTGTTTGCTCATTTGCCACCCCAGCACGGATAGCTAACTGCGATAACAGCAACCAAAAACGGAACGACCTTTAACCAAAATTTACGCCATGCAGGCTTGTCTTCTTCGCGGATCATCTCTTCACCTTTGCCTTAAAGCCGGCCAGCTGAGCGTTGTTACGATTACCCGGCGTTGCCGGTGTTGTTTGGATGAGTCAATTTAAAACCATAGTTGTTTTGCAGTCAACAACAATAGTTGTTTAAATGGTTGGAATGGTTTTATTTGGTTGTTTTTATTGGTTATTTATTTTTGTAAAGCGTGCTGGTAAGCTCAAAAAAACGCCAAAGAGGGTAGCGCCATGTCGAATGAGGATGAGTTTTTCGCAGAGATGCACCCGCAGATTGCGCAGGTTATCGGGATAGCGGTTATGCAGCTGCTGGTTGAGAAGCGCGAGCCATCAAGAGAGGCGCTGATAGAGATGATTCAGGTGCTGTGGCTGGGGGACCAGCCAGATCTGGCTGTGGAGCTGGCACTGGATGTGCTGATGTTGAGGGAAGAGTAGGGCAATAAAAACCCGGCGCGGTGGCCGGGTTGTGGATTGTAAATAGATAATGATTGTTGGTTACAATATCAAGTTAACTAATCAGATACAGGAGACAACACCATTTACATCAGCTTCTAAAGCATCAATTTGAGCTTTATTTGCTTGTGTTGCCATACCATAAATAGTGTAACTTTTGTGTTGAAGATTGCTTAATGGGCAGCCTTCATGATTAATGATTGCGGCAAGAGTGTTGCCATCTTTAACGTGCTTAACGCGATCATCAATGCTTTCATCAGTAAATAAATGAGGGTGTGTTTTTAATAATTCAGATGTGATTCTTTTTATTTCTTCAGCGTGCGACTTGAATGCTTTTGCAGCGTCGCTTTCGTTGGTTCGAGATCGGTTTTGGACGAATAGATGTAGCTTGGGGAATTCTATTTTACTTTGTTTTGCTTCTTTGTTGAAATCAAGGAACATTTCGTCTTGTTCAGTGCTATCAATAGAAACTCCATAAATCAATTTAACTAAGTTTTTGATACCACGAATTGAGGCAGCATCGGCTGTACATGGAATAATTACTCGATTTGATGCGACAACTCCAAGTTCTGTGTAGCTTGCAAAACTAGGGTTGCAGTCAATAAAAAACGTTTTAGGCCTCTCGGAAATAGTTTTATCTGCCTCAAATGAAGCGATGAGGTCTATCAAAAGTGATCGACTTTTTTTCCAAGCTTCTTTAACCGGTGAGGATCCAATATGCGCAATAAGCCTTGAACAAATATCTAAGTCTACGTCACCTGGTAAAAGATAAAGATTGTTTGGCATTTTTGGATTTACAGAATGAGCTTTAACAAAATATGAAGACTCATTCCCCAGGCGTGCAAGTGGAGAGTTGCTAAAGCGCTCTTTAATGTAACCAGCTATAGTAGTATTTCTATCACGGAGGTTGTTAAGATTTTCTTCTCCAACTCCATTGCCGCCCAAAATAATCTCAGAAACATTTGATTGAGGGCAGGCATCTATAACGACTACATCTTCATCCGAATGCGCTATTGCATACTCGACAGCAAGATTATAGGTCAAAAACGTTTTCCCAACGCCGCCTTTATTGTTCCAGATCAAATATTTCTTATTTGTATCTACCATATCGTTCGCAACTTCCGCCAGTTCAGACTTCATAATTTAATCCTAAGTTTACCGTGTGTAATGAAAAAAGCGACCAGAAAATTATCCGGTCATCATAGACTTACAAAAAGATATTAATAATCATTGCGTTGGAGATGATTCATTCCCTCAATACATCAAATCAACCTTCTGCACTGATTTATTCAAAGTCATCCCGCTCATCCCTTCGCTTGAAGAAAATCTTATCTAGCCTGAGCACGATCCCAACCAGCCCGATAATCAGCAAAGTAATGAGTATTGGGATAATCAGATCAGACATGCTTCCTCTGCGTGCTAAGGCTTTACCCATGCTTCCTGTACGTCTGCGGCATGCTGCCGATCACCTTGCCGAACACGAACACCCGGTTCATCTCGTCTTTCTCGATCGGGTCCCAGGCTGCATAGCTCTTGTTGTCTGAGATAACCAGCAGCTTGTCCTTCATCTTCTGCAGGCGCTTGACGTGAGCAGTGTCGTCGTACAGGAACGCGTATATCCCGTCGCCATCAAAGCTCTTAACGCTGATATCTACGAAAAGCAGATCACCAGGCTCAATCGTTCCAGACATGCTATCGCCCCGGACGTTGATGATCCGGATGTTCTCAGCCTTGCGCCCATCGAACATGTGGCGCGCTTCCGCTGGCGCATATTCAACGGAGTGGAGAATCTCCACGAACTCCTGATTCACAATGCCCGGGCCGGCACTGACGGCCAGATCCAAAATGTCGACCCTGAACACATCATGATTTATGTGTGAAGGCTTCTTGTCATCTTCACCATCAGCCCTCATGGCGCCAGTTCCCGAAGAAAGCCACTCAGGTCTCACCCTTAAAGCCTTGGCTATATCGAGCAATTTTGTGGTCTGAGCAGCCCTTCCAGTTTCAATCTTCTGGATCGCAGCCTGACTAACTCCAACAGCATCTCCCAGAGTCTTCTGGGTCATGCTGGCAGCCTTTCTGGCTTCTCTTAATCGTTCTGCAAGTGTCGTTTTCATCTTCTCAATTTACAACCATGGTTTTATAGCGGCAAACGAAAATGGTTGTTGACTAAATACAACTAAGGTTTTATTCTTTGTTTGTATTTACTACGGAGGTTGTCATGAACCCAACCATTAAAACCGCAATTAATATTGTCGGCTCTCAGAAAAAGCTTGGTGAAGCCTGCGATGTTTCTCAGCAGGCGGTTTACAAGTGGCTCCACAACAAGGCAAAGGTTTCGCCTGAACATGTAAACAGCATCGTAAATGCAACTAATGGGGAGGTTCAGGCGCATCAAATTAGACCAGACCTTCCAAAACTATTCCCTTCTCCGAAGGGCGTTCCGGCCGCCTAACCAGCGGCCCTTCAAACAACACCAGAGGAAGTATCACAAATGGAGAGTTCAACGACACGCAACAAAGTGGAGGCTCGCAGGATAGAAAGCTGGTTACACAGCCAGATAGCTGAACTGGGAACCACGAATATCGCCAAAGTGGCCGGAGTGAATAAGTCGACGGTGAGTCGCTGGCGGGAAAGTCTGCTGCCGAACATGTCGTTACTGCTGGCCATCCTGATTTCTAACAGGCCGGGAGAGAAAGGTGATTTTGAAGCATGAGTGGAAACAGAAAGGCGAAAGCCGCAGTGCGGGAACACTAACGGCTTTCTACGCGAATTAACTGGATCAATTCACAGGAGTAATTATGAGTTCACTTTACCAGCTTTACAAGCACAAAGACAAAAACGGCACCGGAACGGTGGTTAACAAAACTTACACCGTTCCTTTGTCAGAGCTGTACGTCGAGCCCGGCCTGAATATCCGCGAAATCGACCAGGATCACGTCGCTGAGTTCCGCGATGCGTTTATCGCTGGCGAATCGGTGCCTCCGCTGGACGTCCAGGTTACCGAGAAGGGCGTGAAGGTTATCGACGGCCACCACCGCTATTACGGCGCCATTGAAGCGACGAAAGCAGGTGCTGACATCATCCGCCTTGAGTGCAAAGACTTTGTCGGTAGCGAAGCTGACCGGATCGCCTTCATGGTCACCAGAAACCAGGGCAAGCCTCTCACTGCTCTGGAACGCGCAACTGCATATCAGCGTTTGAGAAATCAGGGGTGGGAGCCGGACGAAATCGCGAAGAAGGTTAAGCGTTCTCTGTCCGACGTCGACTATCACCTGCATTTGCTGACCTGCGGAGAAGAGCTGATCAGCATGGTGCGTGCCGGCGAGGTATCCCCGACAACCGCGGTTGCTTTATCCCGCGAGCACGGCCCTCAGGCGGCCTCTGTAGCTGTTCGCCAGATGGATAAGGCCAGAGCGTCAGGTAAATCGAAATTAACCCGCAGCGCGGCGCTGCCGCAGTTTAGCGCAGCAAAGGCGCGCCAGTTTCTCCAGATAGTCGCTGATCAGGCTGACATTGAACTGCCAGCTGATGCGCGCGCCATCCTGGACAACTATCGCGAATTCCTGAAAGAGTCCGGCTGGGAGAGTGAAGCATGAACACCGCAGAAATACTCAAGTTTCCCGGCGCCGCGCCGGGGCAATTCAGGAGCAACCGGATGGAAAACCAGAAATCTGGCTACATCCCGTTGTACCGGAGCGTTCTCAAGCAGTCCTGGGCAAAAGATGTTTACCTCAGAACCCTGTGGGAAAACCTGCTGCTTAATGCTGCTCGTCAGCCATTCAGAGCGACTTTCAAAGGTCATGAGTGGTCACTGCTGCCCGGTCAACTGGTGGTCACAGCGGCCGATTTAGGGCTGCAGCTTTGCGACCGGAAAGGGAATCCTACTAGTCGCGATTCAGTGGAGAGAATGCTGGCTGTTTTTGTACGCGAAGGGATGATTTCTATCGAAGGTGAGAAGCAAAAAGGGAGAGTGATCACCATCACAAATTTTGCAGAATATGCTCAAAAAACAGACAATTTACCCGCACATGAAGCCGCACATGAAGCCGCACATACTTCCGCACATGGCGAGCCCAGCAATGGCGCGGGTTTGAAGGTGGTGCCCGCACATGATGGCGCACATGAAGCCGCACAAACAACCGCACAACATGAACAAGAAGGTAATAACAAGAATAAAAACATTAAAAGATCTTCGTCCGAGAATTCTGGCGAATCCTCTGACGTCCGCCTGAAGAAATTTTTGTCTGCTCATCCTGATGCTGCGGTTTACACGCCCAGCGGAAGCAAGTGGGGAACCGCTGAAGACCTTCGGGTTGCCGAGTGGATTTTCTCCAGGGTCAGGATGATCAATCCAACCTGCAAAGCCCCTGACATGACCGCCTGGTCAAACACGGTTCGACTGATGCGTCAGATCGACAACCGCAGCCACCAGGATATTTGCGGCATGTACGACTGGGCCAGCAAAGACTCGTTCTGGCATCGCAACATCCTGAGCCCTGATGCGCTGCGCAAGCAGTGGGACAAGTTGACCATGCAGCGCAGTGCGCCAGGGATTCAGGTTGCCGGGAAGTCAAAAGTCGACCTGAACAACACTGACTGGATTTACGGGGTGCTCGAATGAAATCAATCGCTGAAAGCATGCACAACTTCGACCGGGAAAACTTCCAGCGTGTGGCTGCCGGGCTTCCTGAAATGCAGGATGAGCAGGCAGTAAAGCGCCAGGCGGCAAAGACTGCGGAGATTTTCAACGAACTGTTCCGCCAGTTGCTCGCTGTGTTTCCGGTGCTGGCCAGCAAAACACCCGAGGAGATGAACGAGATGCGCCGGCAGTGGCTCCTGGCGTTCAAGGAAAACGGGATTGTCTCCATGGAGCAAATCAACGCTGGCATGCGCGTTGCCCGCAAACAGGAACGCCCATTCATGCCATCGCCGGGGCAGTTTGTCGCCTGGTGCAAATCGGAATCAGCCGTATCAGCCGGACTGCCGGATGCAGTGGATCTGGTCGATATGGTTTACCAGTACTGCCGGACCCGCGGGCAATACCCGGATGCTGAGTCCTATCCGTGGCCAGAGCACAACGTCACGCCGGTAACGCTGAAGCACAAGGCCTGCTACTGGATGGTTACTGGACTGTACGCAGACATGCGCGCAAACGACCTCAGCGACACTGAGCTGCGCCGCAAGGCTCAGGATGAGCTGATGCGTATGGTGCGTCGTTTAAACGCAGGAGAAGCGATTCCAGAGCCGGTTAAGCAGATTCCAAAACTTGGTGGTCGTCCATTAAGTCAGGAGCAGGGGTTAAACAAAATCGCAGAAATTCGGGCGAAATTTGGACTGGGGAGAGGGCGGTCATGAAAAAGAACTCTGGCAAACAAGCCGTTATTAACTTCATCGGCCAGCATCCTGGCTGCAGCTTTCAGGATATCCGCCGCGGTACCGGGCTTGACTCTTCAGTGGTCAATTCCTCTCTGTGGCAGATGCACCGTGACGGCCAGGTACAGCGTGCGGGTGAGTGCAGGAGCTACCGCTACACCCTGATCGACACAACAGCCGTAACCGAAAGCGATCCGTCTGTTCAGTATCGCCAGCGTCCTGGCGGAGTAAACCCAATGACCAACCTGTTTAACCAGTGCCTGGCGGGAGTAAGAAAATGAAAAACGAAGTCGAACAGATTGCACTGCAAAACGATATGAGCATTGAATTCGTAACCTGGTTCTTTAACGAGAAGAAGGTGGGGTGCGGGAATGTCTGGTTCATGATGATGGCTGCAATGTGGGAGGGCTGGAAAGGTCGTAGCATCGAAATGGATAAGCTGGCTACGGAGAATGTGGCGCTGAAAAAATCAGCGCCGGCACCGTTCAGTAAGCTGATGATGGAAGCGCTTGATACTTATCATTCGAAAGCTGACGACGTGCCTGAGTTGGCCATGCTGAGCGCATACGTAAAACTGCGCGATGGGCTAAAAACCCCCGCCACCGATCGCATCGTAGCCGGCTTTAAGGCTGATGGTGTAGCAGAACGGGAAAAGACCATCACATTCACGGCAGCTAAAAAGCGCACGCAGGATGGAGTAGCGTTAATCGCTATCGGAAAGCCTTATAAAATTCACAACGATGATGTGATTGGCGAATTCTTCATCGGTGAGCGCGGGCGCTACGGCGTAATCACCATGGATCGTCTCGATTACTTCACAACGTCTGACGAATACGCATGGGAGTTTTCGCTGCGCGAGGGGGCCGACAAATGAGCATCGCCACTTATCTCAATACCGGTTTAGCCGTTCTTGGATGGGCATACATCATGGTTAAAACAGGCCAGTGGATTACCAAAAATGCTCTAAGGCAGTGGGACAAGCGTCGTAAGGAATCTCGCCGCCAGAAAGCTGTGAATGAGTTTTATGACGCCTTTGAGCTTAACAGCCTGGAACCTGGCTCTACCGTTCGCCTGGCCACTAAAGGCGACCTGACAATCCTGATGTTCCGCAGCGAGGGAAAGGCCAATGACTGATATCACCGAACTGGCGCAGAGCCTGAAACGTCGAGCAACATCCGCAAAGGAGTTTGGCGAAAGCCTGTACGTAAAAGCCGACGACGTCCTAGCGCTGGTAGAGTTGCTGGAATCAGAGAAACGTATTTGCGCAACGTGGAGAAAAACAGCTAAGTCGACCGGTGAAAAGCTGGAGAAGGCGCAGACCATAAACGCAGCAGCCGAAAAACTGGTCCGCTGCAAAGGTCGCTATCACAGCGAGCAGAACTATCGAGCACTGGCGGCACTGTTTGGTGTGACAACTCCAGACCTGCCACCGCTGGATGACGAGTCCCACGCCGTCACTGTAGAAAACCTGCAGGAGAGCGCCTACAGAGCTGGCTTAACTGCTGGCTGGAATCTTGGGCTGGCTAATAACAACGACGGGTTCAATAAATGCCTGGCTGCTCATGCCGCTGGCATCAAGGTGGAGGCCGAGTGATGGCTATAGAAAACCCGAGTTCATGCCCGCACTGCGGCGGTGAGAATGGATTCCACACGAAAGAGGTTGTGGATTTTAAGCAGTTTTATGCTTGGGATGGCTCTTTCCTTGAGGGGCAGCACACCAGCGGCATTCGCGGCGGGAAAGCATTCTACTGCTGCGACTGTGGTCGGAATATAACATCGCGCATCAATAAGCCAGGAGCCAACCAATGACCAGCAAATTAACCAGAGAGCGCCTGCAGGAAATCGCTGAAGATGGATTCCTGAAGCATGGCGAAAGCAAAGAGTTGGCCCGCATGGCGCTGGCCGCAATGGACAGCGAGCCGGTGGCAGAAGTGTATCAGGCACCAAATGTAGGGATATGCGCTGCTCTTGGTCCATCCATCAGGATGCTATGCCCACTGGAGCCAGGAGCGAAGCTCTATCGCCACGCGCAGCAGCCGGTAGTGCCGGATGGTGTCGTAACAGCAGAACACCGTCGCGTTATTGAAATGCTTCTAAACGTTTGCGGGGCCGCATTTGAACTCGCGGATGATAGCTGTCAGCAAGATGTTGATGGGGAAGATTGCCATGTTGTTCCAGACGACGCATTTCAGAAGCTAAGTGATGCGCTGGACGAAATAGAAAACACTCTTCCGACCGAAGATATCGACAAACCAGATGTATTTCTTGCCTGGTCGGCAATGCCAAGGGCAGCACTGAAATCGCTTCTTCAGGCGCAGCCAGCGCCGGTAGTGCCGTACCGCTCCATATTCGAAAAATGGTGGGAATCACAGAATGGAGCGCCCCTCGATGGCTGGGACTCGTTACGGACAACTGACGGCTATTGTGATGATGGTATTGACGGGCAGTTTGAAGCATGGAACGCCGCCATGCTCGCAGCCGCCCAGCAGGAGGAAAAATGACTATAGCCATCGATCGACTTAAAGAAGTGACAAGGGTCTTTGGTCGCAGGCATATCGCCTACCAGATGGCCAGAGAGTTGCTGGAGATTTATAGCGGTAACGGCCCGGTTGTCTGGAATATGTTGAGTGATTTCCCTCCTGAAGTTAACGGAAAATATCTTGTCATTACCAGCTACGGGGACATTCGGACCGCCTGCTTTGACTGCGAATCAGGGGAATGGCGGGCTTCAGATGGCACCATTACCGGAGTTATCCAGTGGATGGATTTGCCAGCCTCCCCGCAGGAGGTGAAGTGATGCGCACCATTGAGGAAATTGGCAGGCATGCAGCATTGCTGAAGTGGAAGCGTCAGTTTGGCCCATTTGAGAAATGCCCGGTCTGCTACGGGCTTCTTTCTTCCTGCGAGCTGTGCCACGGTAGCGGCAAGGTGATTCAGGAGGATGTCGACTCCTGGAATAACCCAATCACCAAGATGAGACGGGAGGCGAAAGGTGCCTAAATCCCCCGCAGAACGTAAAGCCTTCAGTTGAAATCAAACCCCTCTCCTGAGGGGTTTTATCGTATATGCTCATTTTGCTTTTATCCCCGGGAAGGGCGATAATTACCTCGTCAGCCTGAGCAACTGACACGATTATCCGGCGCCAAGTGGGGACACATGGCGCAAACACTGCAATTTGAGAAGAGTTATCAAAACGTACTGATTCCCGCAGAGCCGGGAACCAGCGAATACTTGCAACTTATCCCTGTAGGGCAACTGCTTTGCGGTGAGTTCCGCAAGCCCCGGAATTACGCATTCCACAAGAAGTTCTTCAAGCTTCTTACTCTCGGGTATCACTACTGGACGCCTTCCGGTGGCCTCATTGAGCCCGCTGAGCGCGCCCTCATATCCGGGTTTATCGACTTCCTTTCATCCGACTTCGAACAGCGCGCTGCGCTCCAGAACGCCTCCGAGATGTATCTCTCCTCGGTCGGTATTTCTCGTTCCCGCGATATGGCGTTGCTGAAACACTTCGAATCCTTCCGCGAGTGGGCAACCATTCAGGCTGGCTTTTATGACGAATACCAGATGCCTGACGGCAGCCGTCGTCGTGTCGCAAAGTCGATCTCCTTCGCCAGCATGGACGACAGCCAGTTTAACGGCGTCTACAAATCAGTGCTGAATGTGCTCTGGAACTACATTCTGCGTCGCAAGTTCCACTCGCCAGCTGAGGCTGAAAACGCCGCCAGTCAGCTGCTGAGCTTTGCGGGGTGATGGCGATGAAATACTCATGGTTCCAGCATCCCGACTGCACAACCGAGCAGGCCGAACAGTTAGTGTCCAGATATCAGGCGCGAGGCATTGTCACAGAGAAAAGCCTTAACGCGGATTATCTGAGTTGGACGGTCAGCGCCCGGCTGCCGGTTTGTGTTCGCCCGGAGCATACTCCGCGATCACTTCGTCAACGTATATGGGGGTGAGCATGGCCAATCTTCGTAAAGCAGCTCGCGGTCGTGAATGCCAGGTTCGCATCCCGGGCGTCTGCAACGGCAACCCTGAAACCACGGTATTGGCCCATATCCGCATTGCTGGATTGTGCGGGACGGGGATTAAGCCGCCTGATCTGCTCGCCGCTATCGCCTGTTCGTCCTGTCACGATGAAATAGACCGCCGCACGCGCCTGGTAGATGCGGAGTATGCGAAGGAGTGCGCGCTGGAGGGAATGGCCAGAACGCAGGTTATCTGGATGAAAGAGGGGTTGATAAAAGCATGAACCAATATCGCATTTCATTACCCTGGCCGCCAAGCAACAACCGCTACTACCGGCACAACCGGGGACGCACACACATCAGCGCGGAAGGGCAGGCATACCGCGACAGCGTCGCCAGAATCATCAAAGACTCGATGCTTGATATCGGCCTGGCCACGCCATTGAAAATCCGTATTGAGTGTCACATGCCGGATCGCCGGCGCCGTGACCTGGACAATCTGCAAAAGGCAGCATTCGACGCCCTGACGAAATCGGGTTTCTGGCTCGATGACCAGCAGGTTGACTACTACAGCGTGAAGAGAATGCCTGTCGTCAAAGGTGGGCGGCTTGAGCTAACCATTACCGAAATGGAGTCCGCATGAGCCGTGACGTTATCGAACGCATCCGCGACCGCTGGATAAAGCTCCGACTTTTACGCAGCAGCGGCACCGTACTGGTTGACTACCGCATATTGAAAAACTTTGTCCGCATCTATCAGACCCTGGGAGAGACAGCATGATTAACACTCAATACCTCCAGTATGTTCGCCAGCAGCTGATAGTGGCCACCGCCGATCTGAGCGGTGCGACGAAAGGGCAACTGGTAGCCTTTGCAGAGAATGCACAATTCACCGCTACGGCGCGCAGCCGGGGACGGAAGAAAGTAGCCGATCCGGTCACCGGGCGCATGGTAAACCCATCAAACCCGCCAATCCCCGGGCAGCAGTCCCGCGCGAAAGGTTCCGCAATCGCTCTCGTTATGCCCGTTGAGTACTCGACAGCCAGCTGGCGCCGCGCGCTGCTGTCGCTGGAAGAGCATCAGAAAGCGTGGCTGCTGTGGAACTACAGCGAGAATATCCGCTTTGAGCACCAGGTGGCGATCACCCAGTGGGCGTGGGCGGAGTTCCGTGAGCAACTTGGCGCAAAGAAGGTGGCCGGCAAGACGATGGAGCGCCTGAAGAAGCTTATCTGGCTGGCGGCGCAGGACGTGAAAGCAGAGCTGGCGGGTAAGTATGTATACCAGCACCAAGATCTTGCAGCCCTGTGTGGCGTTAAACCTGATAACTGGTGCCATAACTACGCTGATTACTGGCGGGCTATGTGCGCCATTTTTAAGCGGCTTGATAGCGACTCTCTTCTCTGTGCCGTGAGAACACGATCACAACAAAAAGCGACTTTTTCGCAGCAGGGTCTTGCAAAAGTCAATTAAATGCGTCATATTTGAGGCTACTTTGATATGCTGCCTTAACTTTAAGTGGCGGCATGAAGTTTGAAAAAAGTTGGTCGGCAAGCCATCAGTAAAAAGCAGTTAGACAGCGGCAGTCTCTAAAAGCAACGTGACGGCTCGAAAGTGAGCAAAAATACAAGCCCGAGGTTAACGCCTTGGGCTTTTTGCTTTCCGGCGACACGACCGGGGTATTCGCGAGATGCATTGCATCAGTACCCCTGTCACATCGTCGTAGAGCATGTGTAAGTTCACACAGATATTGCAAATACCTCAGGGTTAATAAGGGGGTTACCTGATGTTGATGCAACATGTCGGAGTAGGCTATTTTGGGTATTACCGAGCAACTGCTTATGCGATGAAACACTCCCTTATGCCCGAGATTGCGAAGTTAAGAATGAAGGCCCTGAACTTCTGGGATAAGCATGGTATCCGTGCCGCAGCTGATGCTTTTGGCGTATCAACACGAACGCTCTACTGGTGGCGCCAGTTGCTTCGCACCGGTGGTCCTCAGGCGCTTATTCCAAGAAGCAAAGCCCCCCTGGTTCGCCGTTCAAGGCACTGGCACCCTGATGTGATCAAGGAAATCAGGCGCCTGAGAACTGAGCTACCCAATCTCGGCAAAGAGCAGATTTTTGTCAGGCTGAAGGCATGGTGTGAACTGCGACATTTTACCTGTCCCAGTACATCAACCATTGGAAGGATCATTGCCGGAGCGCACGATAAAATGCGGATGGTTCCCGTTCGCCTCAGTGCCAGAGGCAAAGTCAGGTTGATAAAAAAACGCTCAGTGAAGCCCAGAAGGCCTAAACAGTACCGCCCGGTAAAAACAGGCGAACTCATAGGGATGGACGCGATTGAACTCAGAATGGGGGATCTGCGCCGCTATATTATTACCATGATCGACGAGCACAGCGACTACGCGCTCGCCCTGGCAGTTCCTTCACTCAACAGCGATATCACCAGCCATTTCTTCAGCAAGGCCACAAAGCTCTTTCCTGTTGCTATCAAACAGGTTGTTACTGACAACGGTAAGGAATTCCTTGGAAACTTTGATAAAACGTTGCAGGAAGCCTCGATTAAACACATCTGGACCTATCCGTACACACCGAAAATGAATGCGACCTGTGAGCGATTTAACCGGACACTTAGAGAACAATTTATTGAATTCAATGAATTGTTGCTTTTTGAGGACCTGAATTTGTTTAATCAAAGAATGGCTGAATATCTGGTGCTGTATAACAGCAAAAGGCCACATAAATCACTCGAACTGATGACGCCAGTGGACTATATTTTACGTGAGAGTAAAAATTGCAATATGTGGTGGACCCATACAGAGCATTGAAACGAGTTTCATCAGATGTTAAATTTTTGGTGTGGTGAATCCCCCTATGCGGAGGGGCATTGCCAGTCTGATATGTTTTTTTGCGCATTGCGAGTCGTCTGTGGACTGGCGGCGACTTACCGGGAGGCACCCGGCACCACACCTAATAAAAAATGATGATAGCTGTAAGGCCCACTTCGGTGGGCTTTTTCTTTGGGCAAAAAAAAGCCCGCATGGTTTCATGCAGGCAAGGCAGTTACATTTAGATTTTGTCCCGGTACATGTTTTTTTGTCCGGAAGTCGAAAGATACTGTCTCGAATACATTTTGTAAATAACGGATTCAAATCACAAGGCCATGCATTTGCATGGCTTTTTTATTATCAGGTCCCGCAGGAATCATCATCGACACGCTTCGTTGTTAAATCCAGCCTGACGGGCCTGACCCTTTTCAAACACACAGCTTCCCGATCTTCCATCGGAGGCGGTAACTATGGCTAAACGTATGCAAGACAAAGAGAGCATTGCCGGGATGTCCTGGCTGGTTCTGCTGATCATTGCTTGCTGGGGTGGACTTGTCCGCTACCTGATAGATGTGAAGCAGAGCAAGGCAACATGGAGCTTGATCAATGCTCTTGCCCAAATGGTGGTTTCAGGGTTTACCGGCGTTATTGCTGGCCTGGTGAGCATTGAAAGCGGACTGAGCATTTACATGATACTGGCCACTTCCGGAATTAGCGGGGCAATGGGTTCTGTTGCTTTGACCTATTTCTGGGAACGCATTACCGGAGTTAAGGCGCCATGACAGCAGATCAGATTATCGAGGGGATCCTCGGCAAGGAGGGTGGTTATGTCGATCATCCGTCGGATAAAGGCGGGCCGACCCGCTGGGGCATCACGCAGACCACCGCCCGTGCACATGGCTACACCGGTGATATGCGGAACCTGCCCAGGGAAACAGCAAAGCAAATCCTGCTGAGCGATTACTGGACCGGCCCCCGGTTTGACCAGGTGGCAGCTCTATCTACGTTACTGGCAGATGAGCTTTGCGACACTGGCGTGAACATGGGGCCATCTGTAGCCAGTAAGTTTTTCCAGCGCTGGCTGACCGCAATGAATATGCGCGGAAAGCTGTATCCCGATCTGATTCCGGATGGTGCCATTGGTCCCCGAACCATCACCGCGCTTAAGGGATACCTTTCCGCCCGCGGGAAAGAGGGTGAACAGGTTCTGTTGCGTGCGCTGAACTGCAGCCAGGGTGCCAGATACCTCGAACTGGCGGAGGGCCGCGAAGCCAACGAGGATTTTCTCTACGGCTGGGTTAAGGAGCGTGTCCTGTGAAGATGATCATTTTCGCTTTGCTTGTGCTGGTGGCTGTGCTCGTTCTGTTACTTCTGCGCAAATATACCCGGCTGGAGTTCGTAGGGCATGCCAGCTTGCTGCTGAAAACGTGGTCTGTAAAGCTGGGAGCTATCGGCGCGCTGGTTGGTGTATGGGCGCAGTCGTTCCCGGATGCTGCGCTGCACGCCTGGGCGGTGCTGCCGCCGGATATCAAAAACATCCTGCCGCCAAACATCGTTGCGTTGATTAGCCCTGCGCTGGTGGTGCTGGCCGTACTATCGCAATACGTACGCCAGCCAGCATTGAAAGAAAAGGCCGACGAACTGAAGGAGCAGCAATGAGCTTTGAAATTATCGCGGGACTGGTGGTCGTCATCCTGGGTGCTATTGCTGGCGCGTTCGGCATTGGTCATGCTCGCGGGGCCAGTAAGGCGAAAGCCAAAGCTGATCAGCAACGTACTGAAGAGAACGCCGCTGCTACTGTCGCCGCGGCAGAACGCCGTGCTGAAGTCACGAAAGGGGCCAGCGATGTACAGGAAGACGTTAAGCGTATGGGCGATGACGATGTTGATCGCGAGCTGCGCGAAGGATTTACCCGCCCCGGTAGTCGTTGATACGGCCTGCAGCTGGGTGAGGGTCATCTACCTGACCGACCACGATATTGACGTGATGGACCGTCAGACCAAGCGAGACATTCTGGCACACAACAAATCTGTGCTGGCCAGTTGCCCACAATCAACCGAAAAGGCTACGAAATGAGTGAAGCAAAACCGCAGGATGGCAGCACTGTAAAAGGCTACCGCACATTAACCGATGGCGACATTGAGCGGATGAACCGCCTCAAAGGTGTCAGCCGGCATTTTTGCAGTCTGCTCGATACAGAGCGAGGTGAATTGTTGGCTGTCCGCAATGGACCGGCAATGTTAAGCGCTGAGCAGGCACGGGAGATTGATGAAGCTATGCGCAGCCTGGCACTCGCGCGCACCAAAATGCAGGAAGCCTGTATGTGGGCATGCCGGGCAGTCGCCCGGCCTGATGCTGACTGTTAACCCCTCTAAGGGCTAAATCAGCCTTCATCCCCACATGAGGATATTACAGAAGTTACTAACTGAGTGGCTTCTATAATGCTATAGTTCACCAGAAAAAGATGATTGTATGGAGGCATGAGATACTGCTCCTTTTTAGCACATAAGGGTTATGTTAGTGGTGAATGTGACTATTAACAGCGGGATATGTAGTTATTTATTTTTATTTCTGACTATGTGGCCAGTTTTTATAACGCTGTGTCTAGGGATGTCTATAGCATTTTACGGAGTGTTAATGAAGAAAACTGCACTTGGCTGGCTACTTGCCGCTTTATTTTTTGGAATTATTGGAGGGCTGTGTGGGTATTAACTCACTGACGCTGAGGTTTCTTTTCGAAGTCTTCAAGGATGTATTGCTGCCGTTATCCCTCGAATGCATGTATGCTGGTAAGGATTTTTAAAGGAAAAGGAATGAATAATGAATACCCAGAAGCTTTTAGATACATACATGTTAGTTGGTGCCGGTCTTTCTCGCGTCAAATATGAGATTTTTTCAGGAGATGAAGGATCATATGCGTTTATTACGATTTACGCATATGAGCCTCATTTCCATGTTAGGGGTTATGATTCCTTAAAGTTAGATGAAGCTGTTGATATCAAAGAGCAGATCGAAGGGCATTTTGCTGAGAAATATCAGTAGCCAATATCAGTTGTGTGAATCTACAGCCCTGCTTATGCGGGGCTTTTTATTGCCAGAAGCAGGAGAAGAAGCATGTTAACAGTAAAAGTGATGTCACCAGATGGTGGTGAAGAAATCCATTGCGGCCGGAGCATTGGTTTCAATCCCAACCAGCAGAGTATCTCAGTGTCGGGAATGGACCAGAACGTTTTCCTGAAGCAGGGAGAAGTGGCGTACGTGATGAACGCAAACGGAAAGACCATTTCCCGTTACGAGCACTTGACCTGACAATAAGCAGCACTGGCGCCCTTCATTGAAGGGCATCAATAATGATAAACCGAAGCATCTGCCTTAAGTGTTATAAAAAACCCCGTGGAGGAAATCCCAAAGCTACGGGGTGCTGTACAGCCAGCCAATGACTGATTGTAGCCACGAAGTTGGTTTATTTTCTACTGGTTGAGAATAAAACTGAGAGCCAGGAAGGCTTGAGAGTGGCTCATCCCTGAGCTCACGGGTAGAACGACCGACTTTGTCATGGCAGAGCAAAGTCATCAGTTAGTTTAGGTAACATTTCGGATATAACAAGCGTAGCGGGGTATTCCTACGAATGGAGCACCGCAGCTAAAGCGTTACAGGAACCATTCTTCAGAGTGGCTTCGATAATACTCCCCACATCGCACAGAGGTAAGACATGGCAGAGATCACCGCATCCGAGCAAATCCGCCTGGATATAATCAAGAAAGTTAATTATGACACCGCAGCGGCCAAGCTGGCCATTGACTGGGTAGGCGACAGCTATCTGAAGTCTGAGCTATTCGCTGACTCTTTCGATCGTGTTTTCACGGAAAGTGAGATTGTCTCGAAGACCCGTAAGGCAATCCAGGAAGCGACCGAAGCGCTGGCGCTGTTTGATACCGTGACTGAACTGCCCAGTTAATGAACTCATCACAAAGGCCGCCAGCTATCTGGTGGCTTTTTTAATGGCTTCAACCACAGGAAAAGACCATGGCAAAACCGGACTGGGGCGAGCTTCAGCGACGGTTCCTGTCCGATCATGCCGCAACCGGCGTATCACCGAAGGATTGGTGTGAAGCGCAGGGACTGAATTACGCTACTGCCCGCCGATACATCAAGAAACCCACTGCGCAAACTGCGCAAAAACCTGCGCAGAAGAAACTGCGCACTGCGCAAAAGGAAAAGTGCGCAGAAGAGCTGGTGGATGATGATGGCCTCACCGATCAGCAACGTTTATTTGTCGCAGAATACCTGAAGGACCACAACGCCACGCAGGCCGCTATCCGTGCCGGGTACAGCAAGAAGACTGCTGAACAAATTGGCTATCAGCTGCTTCAGAAAACTTCAGTTGCGCAGGCCATTGCGCAGCAGCAGAAAGCATCCATTGTGCGCACGCTTGGCAGCGCTGATGAAGTGCTTGAGCAGATGTGGCGGCTGGCAACATTCGACGCCAACCAACTTTCTCAGTATCGCCGCGGGAGCTGCCGCTACTGCTGGGGCTTCGGTCACCAGTATCAATGGCGCGATGCTGTTGAGTTTGAAGAGAAGCTGGCTGAGGCTTTAGCGAAGAAAGGGAAAGAGCCAAACGACAGAGGCGGCTACGGTTACGACCATACCAGCTCGCCTAACCCGAAATGTCCTCGCTGTAATGGTGATGGCATCGGCCAGCCTTTCTTCGCCGATACGCGCAATCTGGCGCCTGATGCTGCACTTGCCTATTCCGGCGTTAAGCTCGGAAAGAACGGTGTGGAGATAACCGCTATCAGCCGCGAACGAATGTTCGAGGCGGTGATGAAGCGTCTCGGACTGGCTGATAGTGAATTCGCCCAGCGTCTACAGCAGATTGAAATCGAGCGCCGGCAACTGGAGATCGACCAGCTTCGACAGGAGATAGCCCTGGATAAAAACCCGACGGGATTTGAAGAGGATTATCAACTTCAGCCAATAACTCCCGATGAGGAACCTCCAGATGATCCAATCCTCTAGCAGCGATGCTGTCAGCCTGACACCGAAACAGGCAAATATTTACGTCTGGGGATGGCAGCGCTCAGCGCGTTTCAGGGATGCTGTATGCGGTCGCCGGTTTGGCAAAACATTCCTGGGCAAAGCGGAAATGCGCAGGGCTGCCAGACTGGCGCAGAAATGGAAAGTCAGTGTAGAGGATGAAATCTGGTATTGCGCACCCACACAAAAACAGGCAAAGCGTGTTTTCTGGCGAAGGCTGAAACAATCCATACCTCCACACTGGCGGGCATCGAAGCCGAACGAGACAGAATTATCCATCACTCTTAAAAGCGGACACATAATGCGATGCGTCGGGTTGAATAACTACGATGATTTGCGTGGGTCTGGCTTATTTTTCGTGCTGGTGGATGAATGGGCTGATTGCCCGTATGCAGCATGGGAGGAAGTATTGCGCCCGATGCTGTCGACTTGTCGGTATATCGTAAATGGTGTGCAGTTTATAGGTGGACATGCTCTCCGGATTGGCACACCCAAGGGATTTAACCATTGCTATGATTCATGGCTTGCCGGACAGGACAACCGAGAGCCTGACCATAAAAGCTGGCTTTATACTTCGGTGGATGGTGGAAATGTTCCGCCAGAAGAACTGGAAGCAGCTCGCCGGCGAATGGATCCCAGAACGTTCAGGCAGGAATATGAAGCTTCGTTCGAAAACTATCAGGGCGTTGTCTATTACTGCTTTGATCGCCGTAAAAATCATACTGATGAAACCGTTAAACCAGGTGAAGCGCTGCATATCGGTATGGACTTTAACGTGGGGAAAATGGCGGCAGTGGTTTATGTGCTGCGTGATGGGCTTCCACGGGCTGTAGATGAGTTCATGGATGTATTTGATACTCCGGCAATGATTGAAGCTATTAAGACTCGGTACGAGGAAGGGAAGCACACAATCAATATCTATCCCGATGCTTCAGGGAAAAACAGGAAGTCCAGCAACGCCAGCGAGTCGGATATTTCTCTGCTCTATGATGCTGGATTCTCTGTGCTGGTTAATGACAGCAACCCGGCAGTAAGGGACCGGATAAACGCTGTCAACTCAATGCTATGCAATACCTACGGCGAGCGGAGGATGATGGTTAACACGGTAACTTGCCCGAAATTCACTCAGTGCCTGGAGCGACAGGTCTATAACGATAAAGGCGAGCCAGATAAGAAAGGCGGCTTTGACCACGGCAATGATGGCGGTGGTTATCCAATCGTGTACCTGTTCCCTGTCAACGCTACAGCGTTCGACATCACCCTCGATACGACATTCTGATATGGCCAATAATGATATTACTTACGTCCGCCCTGAGGTCAGGGCGGCGATGCCCGTGTGGAAAAAAATTCGTGACGTGTGCAAAGGGGCTGATGCTGTAAAGGCCGCCGGGAATGAATACCTCCCTTTTCTGGATCCGTCCGATAAGTCTGCACGCAATAAAAAGCGCAATGCTGATTACATTCAGCGCGCCGTTTTCTACGCGATAACGGGCAATACAAAGGTGGGTTTACTGGGGCTGGCATTCAGAAAAGACCCGACCATGACTGCGCCGGATAAACTGAATTATCTTCGTGATAACGCCGATGGTGCTGGTGCCAGCATTTATCAGCAGTCCCAGCAGGTTACAGAAAATATTCTGGAGGCCGCGCGCGAGGGGCTTTATACGGATTATGCAGCTGAGACCGACGAGGCGATCATCCTTCGTTATCAGGCAGAAAGCATCATTAACTGGCGCACCAAACGCATCAATGGACGTGATCAACTGGTGCTGGTGGTTTTACGCGAATGCATGGAAAAGGAAGATGGTTTTGCGTACGAGGATGAAATCCAGTATCGCGAACTTGCCCTGGAGGACGGCAAGTTTATCTGCAGGGTGTGGCGAAAGTCGGCCGATGCAGGGTCTTTTTCTGTCGATTCTGAGTATCACCCGAAGCCTAAAGGTGAGGATTTTTGGGATGAGATCCCCTTTACCTTCGTTGGTGCACAAAATAACGATCCCAGCATCGACGAGTCGCCTTTAGCCGCCCTCGTTGAAATTAACCTTGGCCATTATCGAAATTCGGCAGATTACGAAGACAGCGTATTTTTCTGCGGTCAGGTTCAGCCGGTGATTTCCGGGCTTGATACCGCCTGGCGTGACTGGCTGCAGGATAAAGGAATTCGTGTCGGTTCTCGTTCTCCATTCCTTCTGCCGAAGGAGGGGAGTTTTACCTATGCTCAGGCGCAACCAAACACCCTGGCTAAAGAGGCGATGGACAGTAAGCGTGATTATTCTGTTCAGCTTGGCGCCCGGCTTATCGAGCAGAACGGCGCGGTTAAAACCGCCACGCAATCCAGCGGCGAGCAAACCGCATCCACATCGGTGCTCGGCATTTGCGTTTCCAATGTCTCGGAGGCCTATACGCTGGCGCTCGGCTGGTGCGCCAGGTATCTCGGTATAAAAGGCGAGGAATACCGTTACAGCATCAATCAGGAGTTTATCGCCAAAGTCGCTGAATCCGGTATGGTAACGGCAATCGTCAATGCCTGGCAGTCCGGTGCGATTCGCGACACGGATATGGTCAGAGCTCTGCAGAGGCTTGACTTGATAGATCCTGCTGACGACCCTGAAACTGTCATTGACGCTATTCGTAACGGCGCGCCTAACCTGATTGGTGGCAATAATGGCAACGGCGAATGACAAACTGCAGGATGAATCCATAGCCCACGCTATATGGGTTAGTCGCTACAGCACCGGCGTTGCCAACAGGATGATAAAAGTCCTGAATGACAGCGACGCCGAACTTACCGCAAGGTTGCTGGTGGCTATTGATACGCTGGACGCTGAGAGCTTTACCGTTTCTAGGCTGGAAGCGTTACTGGTCAGTGTCAGGGCCATAAACAAGGATGCCATACAGTCCATGTATGCAGCCCTCTCTACCGATCTGCAGGAGCTGGCGAAGCATGAGGCCAGTTTTCAGATGAGCCTCTTCCAGTTTGCCATTCCCGACGATGTTCTGGCTCTTCATCCACTGGTTGGCATCTCCCCGGATGCAGTTTATGCCGCGGCGATGGCGCGTCCATTTCAGGGGCGGTTGCTAAGCGAATGGGCCAGCAACCTCGAAGCTGATCGTATGGCGCGCATATCCAATACGGTGCGGCAGGGTTTTCTCCTGGGCGATACGCATGAGCAGATCGCAAAAAAGGTTCGTGGACATGCTAACCGCGGCTACCAGGATGGTGCGCTGCAGATGAGCCGGGCCAATGCGGCCAGCATAGCGAAAACAGCAGTAGGGCATCTTGCATCAACAGCAAGACAAAGCTTTGCGTCGGCGAACGACGACATTCTGAAGGGTAAGCAGTGGTTATCCACTTTGGATAACCGGACATCAAAGGATTGTCGGATCCGCGACCGCCTCAAGTACACGCTGGATAACAAACCGATAGGGCACAAGGTGCCTTATTTGCAGGGACCGGGGAAAATCCACTTTTGCTGTCGTAGCACCGAAACATACATACTGAAATCGTCCGAGGAATTGGGTATCAAAGTCGGCGAAATCAAGGACAGCTCGCGCGCCAGTATGGATGGACAGGTTCCGGCTGATACGACTTACCAGGACTGGTTCTCCCGGCAGTCGTTCACGCGACAAGCTGAGATTGTCGGAGAAACGCGCGCCAGGCTGATTCGTGATGGCGGCATGTCTCTTGATGAGTTCTACAACGACAGGGGCGAGTGGCTGACGCTGGACCAGTTGCGCTCAAAGGATGAGCAGGCATTCAGAAACGCCAGGCTTTAACTAACATATCTTATTCAATCAGGCTGCCTTCGGGCGGCCTTTTTTATTGGGCCAGGCCCACAGTAACTATCCCAAGGGGACAACATGCTTATTCGTAACATGCTCATTAAATATTATTCGGCAGCTGGTGGTGAAGGTGGTGATGGCGGTGGCTCCGGTAGTGGTGCGCCCGAGATTACGCCGGAAATCCAAAAGCTGATCGATGAGCAGGTCAGTGCTCAGGTTTCAGGCCTGAAAAATAAAAATAGTGAGTTACTCGGTAAGCTCAAAGAGTCCACTGAGTCGCTTAAGCGTTTTGAAGGTATCGATCCTGACGCGGTGAAAACTATTCTCCAGCGTTTCTCTGATGATGAAGAGGCGCAACTGATCGCCGCCGGGAAAATTGACGAGGTACTGGATAAACGCACTGAGCGGCTACGTGCTGATGTTGATAAGCAAATCAAAGCCGCTAATGAACGCGCTGAAAAGGCGGAAGCGTTCTCCAACAAATTCCGTGATCGTGTCCTGGGTGATGCTATCCGCAGCGCAGCGCTTAAGGCTGGCGCGCTGCCAGAAGCATCCGACGATCTGATTCTTCGTGCTAAAGGCACATTCCAGCTCAACGACGAAGGCGAGGCCGTAGCAGTTGATGCAAATGGCGATGTTCTGTTCGGTAAAGACGGCAAAACTCCGCTCACCCCGGTTGAGTGGGCTGAATCTCTGAAAGAGACGGCCCCGCACCTGTTCCCGCGCGCCGAAGGCTCCGGGGCTGGTGGTCATAAACCCGGTGGCGGTGGCGGTAGTCTGAAATGTTCAGAAATGAGCTCAAGCGACAAAGCGGACTACATCCGCCAACATGGCCAGAAAGCCTATCTCAAATTGCCTAAGTAAGGACTAATCAATGCCTACGACCGTAAACAGTGACCTGATTATCTATGACGACCTCGCGCAGACTGCGTTTCTTGAGCGTCGCCAGGATAATCTGGAAGTCTTCAACGCCGCTTCAAACGGCGCAATCATTCTCGACAACGAACTGATCGAGGGTGATTTTCGCAAGCGCACCTTCTATAAAGTTGGTGGTTCTATCGAATCGCGCAACGTTAACTCCACCGACCCGGTAACGGGTAAAAAAATCGGTGCCGGTGAATCTGTCAGCGTTAAGGCGCCGTGGAAATACGGCCCGTATGAAACCACGGAGGAGGCGTTTAAACGTCGGGGTCGCGACGTTAGCGAATTCTCCGAGGTGATCGGCGTCGACGTCGCTGATGCAACGCTTGAAGGTTATATCAAGTATGCCCTACAGGGTCTTGTTGCAGCCATTGGCGCAAATGCTGACATGACGGTATCCGCGGATATTGCCACTGATGGTAAGAAAACGCTGACCCGTGGCCTGCGTAAATACGGCGATAAATTTAACCGTGTTGCGCTGTTCGTTATGCATTCCACGACCTATTTCGACATTGTTGATCAGGCTATCGACAACAAAATTTACGAAGAAGCTGGCGTGGTGGTTTATGGCGGACAGCCAGGCACGTTGGGTAAACCGGTGCTGGTAACTGACACCATGCCAGTTGATGCGATTCTGGGGCTGGTGGCCGGCGCGGTATCCGTAACGGAATCACAGGCTCCGGGCTTCCGTTCCTACGATATCAACGACCAGGAAAACCTTGCCATTGGCTATCGCGCAGAGGGCACGGTTAACGTTGAACTGCTGGGTTACAGCTGGGATGAGACGAAGGGCGCTAACCCTGACCTGACCAAAATCGGCACCGGCGCGAACTGGAAGAAACATTTCACCAGTAACAAATCCACTGCAGGCGTACTGATTAAGCTGGAAGCCCCTGCGGGGGAGTAACCCTGTCAGTGGATAAAACTTCCGCAACTGCTGACAGTACCGACGCGGTGACCGTTTCGCTCAAGTACACCAGAAATGGTGCCGGAGTCTCCGGCGCATCTGTGGCGTGGACGTCTACAGGCGGCACACTCAGTGCTTCGACGTCACAGACAGGGTCTGCTGGTGGCTCGACGGTGAAACTCACCTCTGCTACGGCCGGCTCCTTCACGGTGACGGCTACCGTTGACGGCGTGGTGAAAACAACTGAAGCGATCGCGTTCACTGCTCCAGCGGGTGGTTAACTGACGGGGCGAAAGCCCCGTTTCTTTTGGTGAGGATCCGATGACCGTTTATATAACAATCCAGGACGTTGACGAGTTGCTGGGGGATACCTGGGCTACCGCCGACAAAAAGGGTAAAGCTGTGCTCCAGGCAAACACCTGGATGACGGCGCTTAACCTTCAGGATATCGACCAGGAACATATTCCCGAAGAGGTTAAGCAGGCCGGAGCGTTTATCTCTTCCGTTGCCGCTGCAGGCAATCTGTATCAGCAAAAAACGGATTCCGGCGTGGTGACGAGCAAAAGCGTTGAGGCTGATGATGTAAAGGTTTCCCGAACGTTTGCCGAGATTTCAACTACTAGCGCTGAATTACTCGATCCGGATTTGCAACTGGCACTGGATATGCTCAAACCGTGGATGATTAACCCGTTTCAGACGTTCTTTGTGAGGGCGTGATATGGGAATTCGTGACGAGCTGCAAACCGAAGTCGCCGCAGCATTCGATACCGACCTGCAGGATGCCGTTAAGGATTTCACTGGGTCATACACCGTTCGGGGTGCCTGGGATCCGGTGACGGAAACCGGCACTGAAACGAAGGTGACTTACTCGGGGCGTGGAGTGCTGGCGCGCTATAAGCTGCGCCGTATCGATGGCGTTAACATTCTGCATGGTGATGTGAAGCTAACCGCACTGGTTAACGAGGTGACTGATAAGCCGGCCGTCGGGCATATCATCACCGCACCGGATCCGGTTACGGGTGAGCTTCAGCGCTACGAGGTCATCACCGCTTCTGCCGACTCTGCTGGCGCTGCGTACTCCATTCAACTGCGGAGGGCGTGATATGGCTAAGGGCTGGAACATTGACCCGGCGGCATTCGCCGGGCTGGTGGCTGATGACGTGAAGCTGCGGCAGCGAACTATCGCCACAGAGCTGCTGAATGAAATCGTGAAACGGTCTCCTGTCGGCAATCCCGAGTTATGGGCCATCAACGCGACCGCGGTTCAATACAACAAAGCTGTTGGGGAATGGAACGAATCTCTTTATGCCGATCCTGCTAACCTGACCAAAACCGGAAGGCTCAGGAAGAAAGTCCGTGTTAATGACAGCATGGATATCAGGCGGCCGGCTGAGTATCGCGCAGGAACCTTCAGGGCATCGCATTTTGTCAGCATCGGCGAACCTAATCATTCCGTCCCGACCGAACCAGATCCGCGCGGGACAATGACGTTTCTTAATGGCAAAAATATTATTGACCAGGCGCCAGCCTACTCGGTGATTTACATCCAGTCGAACCTGCCTTACTCCGTGCCTCTGGAGAATGGCCACTCAACACAGGCGCCGACAGGCGTCTATGCCGTCTCGTTTAATGGTGTGATTCAGGCCCACAAATGACCCTTACAGAAATCAGAAACGCTGTCATTACACGAATGACGGCGCAGACCGCTATTGCCGCTGAGGACGTGCGTTATTCAAATGACAGTCGCGGCACATACGACCCAACAGGCAAAGCCATTTGGGCGAGATTAACGAATGTTACTGGTGTTGCCGGAGCAAATGAGATCGGCGCTGGCCCGGTGGTTCATCGAACAGGTGTCCTTATTGTTCAACTCTTTGTTCCCGTCAATGACGGAACCGTACTCATCACCGAAACAGCCGACAAAATCCGGGAGCTATTCGAATTTCAGGATGACGGCCGACTGAGCTATTTCGCGGTTTCCTGCTATGACGCGGGAGAAGCTGACGGCTGGTATCAGATCAATTTAAACATCCCATATCGCGCTCTGTAGCGCACAATTAACAGGAGGCTCCTGTGAGTTCAGGCGCAAAACGGATCACGGCGTTTATCCGTGAAACTACCCCCGGTACCACGCCAGTGGCTGGCGACTGGGATCTGCTAAAACGCGCATCCTTCGGCCTTGGGCCGACTCAAAACACCAACGACAACGACGAAATCGGCGGCTCCCGAATGGCACAGGGCGTAAGTCGAGGCACTGTCGATGTTGGCGGGGATGTGGAGACAAAATTTCGCTGGGGCCAGCTCGATGATTTTCTCGCGTCATGCTTCGGTGCCGAATGGGTTGATAACATCCTGGCGATGGGTAACGACCGGATCTCTTTCTCCATCGCGTCATACGATGCTGATGTGGGTATCGCGTCAATTGCCCGCGGCTGTCAGGTCGGCACCCTCCAGTTAGAAATCCCCAACGATGGTGATATTGCCGCCACACTGACCTTTGCCGGGCTGGACTGGGCGACGAAGGCTGATGATACGAGCTATTTCGGAACGCCTGTCGATAACTCCGGTGAGCTTCGTTATTCATTCAAAGAAGTCACCAATATCAAACTGAACGGCGTAGACGGCGGCACGGGATTCTGTGTCGATTCGTTCAATATCCAGTTCGACAATAACCTGCAAACGCAGCGCTGCATCGGTACTGGATCGGCGTTCGCCGGGGCGAATATCCCGACGACCTTTACCCCGTCCGGTAGCGTTACCTTGTCCTGGTCTAAAGCGGCGTGGGATCTGTATCAGAAGACGTTCACAGGTGAGCTGTTCCCGTTTGAGTTCACCGTATCGAATGCCGAGGGTTCTTACCGCTTTTACTTGCCGAAAGTGCAGGTAGTTGCTGACTGGCCAGACGGTGGCAATACCGACATTATCCAGGTTCAACTGGATATTACCGGCGCTGACGAATCGCCAACCGTGACGCGTACTCCTGCCGGCAGTTGATTCTGACGTTTCCCCGTTGCCCGTTCCGCTCTGCGTGGGGGTTCGGGCTTTTTTTCATGCAGAGGTTTTTAAATGCTAATTATTTCCCCGCGAATTGACCTGGACGGCGAACGCTGGTTCTCACCAATGGAAGGTCTGCGCCTGCTGGTCGCCAGTAGCGAAAACCCGCAATACCGTTCCCGCAATGCACTGGTGCGCCGCCACATCGACAAGATGGACGCTGGCTATAAGGTTGGTACCACTGAATTCGACCTTGCCAGCGTAGGCGACATTGATTCCGTTGACGACCTGCTGATTGATAACGTGGCCCGTTATCTGCTGAAAGGCTGGGAAGGGGTAGGCGAACTGGTTGACGGCAAAGAGGTCGCTATTGACTACACGCCGGAACGCGGCGCGGCCATGCTGAAGCAGCACCCTGAGCTGTACTGGCAGATCATGGCTGAAGCCGCAAGCATTGCTCAGGGTAAAGAGCAGCAGACTCAGGAAACAGTAAAAAAGCCATAGAGGCCCAAAAATGGCTAAAGGAATTCGCCGGCGAACAGGGCGAGAAAGCAAAGTGGCGCAGGGAGAAGCTAAATCTCCCACCCATTCCAGAGCCTGAAATTGATGCGGTCACTGGGGAGATCCTCAACGCTTACGCCATGATATCGCGCGGCAGGAAGTATGCCGGGATGGCTGGTGTACCGCTGCCGCTGTCCCTGAGCGATATAGAGCGCTATCTGGCTTCTCGCCCCATACTGGTTGACCGTACCGAGTTTGATGCCGCCATACTTGCCCTCGACGATGCGTGGCGCGATGAATGGGCGAAGGAACAGAAAAGAAACAGTAAGAAGAAATGAGCCTCGGCATAATCCGGGGCTTTTTTATACCCGCAATTCCCCGCGCTTCACACGCGCACATCACTACACAGAACCTTTCAGGATGACCCTTGAGGATACCGGTTTGGCTATCGGTGCCTTTCTGTGGGCCGGATTCCTGTGTGACAAGGTTCATCACTAAAAGGTAATTACCGATATGTCTAATATCATCCCTATGAATTACGATGACCGTTCATTCCCTTTTACAGCAGATTGCTGGTTCAATGCCACAGTTGCTGCAAAGCATCACGGCAAGCTTCCAAAGGACTGGCTAAAGACTGAGGCGACAAAAATTTATATCGCCGAACTGGCTGAGGAGCTTGGAATTGCTAGCTCTGGCGTAAAAGAGGATTTTTCTCCCCTTTTAGTCAGAGTGGAAAAAGGGCGAAACGGCGGGACCTGGCTTCATCCGGAGTTGGCGGTGGAATTCGCCCGCTGGTTGTCAGTAAAATTCGCCCGCGCCTGTGACCGACACATTAAAAATCTTCTGCTGAGTAAAAACTTCCAACTCACCGAGGATCAGATTGTCGGCCTGATGGTGTGCCAGCAACCAACGTCCTGGGAGAAGCGCTTTAAAGACCCGTTCTATCAAGCACTGTCGAAAATGTCCGGCCTTCCTTACTTTGGTCATGTCGGCGGTTGCCCGGCTCTGTTCGGGCAGATCACCTCTCGCTGGGTGTACGGTGTAGCACTTCCTGATTATGTCTATCAGGCAGCCAAACAAGCCGCCGGGGACAGCAAGGAGAAGATTCACCAACATCTTAAGCCTGATGCACTGGAGAAGGTCGAGCAGCAACTGATCGCCGTTACCAATATCGCGAATTGCAGCATTGACCAGAAGGACTTCGAAGCCCGCTGCATGGCTGCATTTCCCGTTAAGGGGCAAATGAAGTTGCTGTATGCGGCGGCGTGACCATGAATAACCGAATCGTTGAATGCGCCTCCAGAGCGGGGCGCGACTTCTCGGAGTTCATGAAGGGCGAGAAAAACATGATGGAGGCACTGCGTTCTGCTGAAGAGTTCACCGAGCAGTTACGCATTCACGGCTGCGTTAATCACCACTTCGTCAATTTCATGATGATGAAAGCGATCATGAAGGTATTTGACGACTTGCGCCGAGAGGAGTTGCGGGAAGAGCGACGACGCAAGCGTGAAGAGAAGAAGAAATGAGCCCACCACGGTGGGCTTTTATCCTCCCCCGCTGACCTGCTCCCCGTTGATTAGTACACCCCGATGTTAGTAATGTCTTCATAAGCC
>ERZ791603.388-NODE-388-length-39866-cov-9.241290_pt1 | contig 39866 bp, 48 predicted proteins | sample MGYA00509966_ERZ791603 | MGnify/ENA primary metagenome ERZ791603 (study PRJEB30046, sample SAMN00791931) | human gut metagenome | study: EMG produced TPA metagenomics assembly of the A metagenome-wide association study of gut microbiota in type 2...
CGGAGTTCGAATCTCCGATGGATCACCAGTAAATTTCCCTTAAAATCGCCGATTTTTGGCTATTTTAGGGGATTTTTTATACCCTTTTTCAATAGGTGCTTTTTTGCGGATTTTACGCTGTTTTACCCTACTTTACGATAAAATGTATACCAAAATGTATACCACTCCTTTTCAATCATTTACAAAGTACGGTTATGCGCACAATTTTATATTTATGCATTACGCAGCACTTTTGCTATTTTCGTTAGAAACAAGTGAACGAATGTAATCTTTTTCAAAGTACCATTTGCGACCGATCTGGTGTCCTTGCAAAATGCCAGCCTTGATCCAATGCTTGACCGTTACTTCTGTGACGTCGAAAATTAAAGCAATCATTTTTACATCGAGCAAAACCGGTAGCTCGTTCCAGTTCGTAATTTTGTTGTTTTTCATTATTGGTATCCTTTCTTGATTTGTAGGGTATGTTGTGGCTAAGTATAACACATTCTTTTTACTACAACGTTGATTCAATATAGTGCAGTCAATTTGTTTTGCATTTTTTAAAATTATGGTATAATTATCTCGATAAGTTATTTATTGAAGCAGTCATTTCTATTGAAGTGGCTGCTTTTCTTATTGCTTGTTAAAAAGTTATAAATTAAAAAGGAGACAAAATATGAATTTTAAAATTATTGAGAACGGTGTAGTGGTAGAAGAAAATGGTTTCCATGTCTTTGTACCGAAGCACATGTTAGATACAATCAACAATGAAGCCCAAAAGGAATGGTACTATAAGCAGGATGTTGTTGATTATCTAAAAGAGCATTACAACTACGCACTGCTGGCAGAAAGAGAGCCTGAGATTATCAATGAGCTTGTTGGTCTTTATGCAGGCTTGAGAAAAATTAACGAAGGTTGTTTCAACTGGGAAGAATGCTTAAAACAGGCTTTCAAGGAGTTTAAAGACCCATATACACTGGAACAGTATTCGCTGGAAGCACCTAAGTTTGTTGCATTCAATATCACTTGGGACACCGGCTACGACAGTGCAGATGTACTTCCAAAAGCAGTTCTGATTCCGGCAGCCTTTACAAACGAGAACGAAATCACAGATTATCTCTGTGAAGTCTATGATGCTTGTGGTTGTGGATTTGATCTGAAGGAGCTTGGATAATGCAAAAGATTATGATTTCAGTTTATCCAGAATGGTGCGAGAAAATTGCACCACGGTTAAAAACAGTTGAAGTTCGCAAAAACGAGCCGCAGTGTAAATTGCCATTTAAGTGTTATATTTACGAAACAAAGGGCGGTGCAAAGAAATACTACGATGTATTTCATAAAAACACGGTCGGCAAAGTGGTTGGCGAATTTGTGTGCGATAGAATTGATGCTTATGTGTCAGAGCTTGCAGAGCAGTCGGATGGACAAATTCGTTTTGATCACTATACGGATGCAAAAGGGATTCACGATGTTGAAACGGTGATTTGTTTAAGCGAAGCCGGTCCGATGACCGAGACTTTTTGTGCAACGGATCTCTATAAGAATTCGTTGGTGCCGTATAATGCCCTTGTAAAGTACATCGGCACAGGAACGCATGTTTTTTACGGTTGGCATATCTCTGATCTTGTAATCTATGATGAACCTAAAGAATTGAGTACGTTTTCTGTTGAAGACGTGCCCGCAATTAAAAGGTGCCAGTTTCGTGAGCGCGTGCATTCAAATCCGCTATACACAAATGGGGCGATGCTTTTAGGCTCTTATGTCTGTACCAAAAACGCAGAATTGGACTGGTGTTCAAAGTGTTTGGTTAAGACGCTTCAGAGAGCTCCACAGTCATGGTGTTATGTGAAAGGAGAAGCAAATGCTTAATTGGGTACAAAATAGACTTACAATTTATGGCCAAGAAACAGAAATAGAAAAGTGTCTCTTGTTTTGTAAGTCAGAAGACAGCGATTTTGACTTTGACAAGATCGTTCCAATGCCGAAAAACTTAGATATAACTTGTGGCAGCAGCACCATTCAAGCTGCTGCATATGTTTATTCTTTACTTTCTGATAAACAACTGAAAGTAGTATCAGGTATGCTTAAAACGAAAACTACGACGGAAGATGGGGGCTTACCGTCTGTTGAAAGGTCTTGGTTCGATGTAATTCAAGAGTGTCTAAACAAGAAGCCAGAATGGAATCATAAAATAGATTCATGGACACCAAATGGGTCGGACATTGAATGTGGCGCTGAAACGTTCGAAGAATATGGGAGAATTGTTCTCAACAATATTCTGAACTACGGCTACGCAGGATGGTATACATGGAGGTGCGATCACTGGGGAACCAAATGGACAGCTAATCACGTTGTTATCGACCGTAGTAGTCAGACTGGGCATGGACAAGAACCGCAAGCTACTGTTTATTGTCAGACTGCTTGTAGTTGTCCGGCGCAGATTGTGTATGCTTTATCTAAAAAATATCCGGAGCTGAAGTTTATATTGGCTTACGCCGACGAAAACCTCGGCAACAACTGTGGCCAGTTTGGACTTAAGAATGGACTTGACTTCATTGGTGATGTGCGCTATGACTATTCAGATTGGAAAGATAATCCTGAACTTAAGCGAGAAGCAATAACATTCGCATGCGATGTTTGGGGCTATGATCCTGCGGAATATCTCGAATAAGAAAATTATGATATGCAAAACATTGGCTGAAAGGAGCGAATGCCGGCGGCCCATGGAAGGACCTTAGCGATGTATATATCGGACATGATATTACGGCAGAACAGGCGGAAGTAATGATTAAGGTTTTGAAGGAAAACGGATATAGCGTTAAGCCTGAGAAATATGATCCTACCACAAGTTTTCTTATTAAGGAAAATTAATAATCTTTTGAAAACTTACAAAGATAAGCTTTTTATGTTGATTTATGGAGGAAATAATATGTCAATTAAAAAATTATCATCACAAGAATACGATATTCTCAATAAGATTGCTGCCAAAACTGAACAGTCGGCTTCAGGGGCTGTAGATATTTGTGACTACCTTACACCTGAAGAAATAGATGTTTTTATCAATCTTTTGAGTAAAACTAATTAAATTAAAAGGAGATTTATTGTAAACGAACTTTATAATTGTATTCCATTGGATAGTGAAGCTGCAAAAAGAATAACTTATTTTGCTCAACTCTACAAAAAAATAAGAGATAAGGGATATACTGAATCTCAAATAGAACATGATGTTCAATATATCAGTAGTCAAATTAAATTGGCTGCCCAAGAAGGCATGTGTTCTCTTGCTATACCTGAAGAGTCCTGTCATTGTACATCCGAGGATTTGAGTGAAATCTTTTCTTTATATGATTTCAAGTGTGATTCTGACTCTATTAGGAAATTGCTTATTTTTGAGTGGTAATTTAAACAAAAAGAGCCAGCCTTGTGCTGGTTCTTTTTTCATATGCACAAATGTGTTATAATTAGAATATAGTTAATAATATCACCTAATAGTAGATCTCCCACGATCAGGGAAGTTTTGAGGTTAGGCGGTTTAGAAGCGGTTATCTTCGGATGACCGCAATTTTTTTACACAAAAAACATTATGTGCTTATCGTATAAGCAAACCGAAAGGAGAAAAATATGGAAAATTATTATGTTCTGGGAAACAATAACCAAGAACGGTCAGCAATCAACGCACTTGCAACAATATTGCAGGACGAGTATTTGCAATTAACAGTACAGGCTGATAAAAGAGGAAATTATTTTTTTATCAAAGATGAAGAAAGCAATAACACATATGGTCAAATCGATATAGACGATTATCAATTTGATAATCTTGAAAGAGTAATGGATGCTTTCGATGATTTCCATCAGAGTTGTTTTTTTGATGATTTAGACATAAGATGCGATCACAATAATATTGAATTTGGCGATTATGATGCAGCTGTCGGCTATTTGTTAACATCTAAAGAGTTCCGCCATCTTCTTCGAGACATTACACCAGAAAAATGGATTTATCCTATTGGGGTGACTGCTGAAATTAACCAAGCAGATCTAATCGATTTTGCAGAAAAACTGTTATGTAAAGAAATTGTAACAACAATGGGTGATTGTGCTCTTGTTGAAACACAAAATATGGTTTTTCTGTCTTTCTACGGTGTGAATGATGAAATCACACGCTTGAAGAAAGCCTCCGATTGGAGCTTTCAAGATTGGTGGAATGACTTAACATCTACCGAACAGATTCATAATTTCTTTGTGAAATATACATCCTACGATCAACTTCTTGATAGCCTACAACCTGATGTCATTGAAGATTTTGATGAAATGGGCAGTGACTTTTACTTAAATAAAGCCGCCCTATGCTTTATGGGACTTAATTGGCTCATTAATGTATCTAATCATGCATACGCAGCTCAAGCTGCCTTAAAAAAGCCGCTAACACACGCGGACAAAGAAGAGATGTACGGGCAGTTTATTGATCTTTTCGAGGACTTCCTGGAAGAGAGAAATGTTTGCTTTGGAGATCCGAAAGAAAAGGACGCTGTGATCACTGGCGATGATTATGACGAGCTCAAACAGAACATTGAGAGTCTGCTTGTAAATTGGAATTTAATTTAAAGGAGAGATTTATTGCAATGTGTGAGAACAGCAAATATCTTGGCACACTTGTTCGCTGGAATAATTGCATTTGGTATGTAGACAATGATGATTGCAATTTCAAAGACGAAAACGACGAAACATCCTTGTTTTTGCTACCGGAAGAATATGCCGATGCAGACAAGAACGCAGAACTGATGCGACTCGGAAATCCAGATAATGTCGGATTTTGGGTATACGAATCATTGGTAAAACCAATCGATAATGAAAAGGAGTAAATTATGACTAATACAGATTATCAAAACTATCAGTTGCAGTGGATGCGAGACCACGCTTATTCGTTAGAACACCTTATGATGTCTTTGGAAAAGTATCGCCAAAACACTTTTGGTTTAACCATTCCCGAACTTTTTGAAGAGTGGGAATTCAATCAAGGTTTTGATGGCGAAATTTGGGCTTGCGAAGACGAATTCGAAGACTGTGAAATGCAAAACGATGATATCTTCGAATATTAACAGATAAAAAGAACTATTTTTCAAAGAGAAAGGAAACAAAAATGAGTAAGGTTTTTATTAAAGCTGAAACAACCGGTTATGAAGGTAATGGCGAATTTTGGGTTAGAATCGCCGACAACGGACTATCCCAACTCATAGAAAAAGATTATATTGTAACTCCGGAAAATTTGCCTGAAACTATCACGGCAGATGACATCACCGGAACACTTGGTCAGCTTCTTGATGAGGTGGATCTGCCTGCTGATCTGTACGATCAAGTTCAAGACTTGTATAGTAGAGCAGCTGATCTTTTAGACGGAAAAACACCTGCAGAAACAGAAGCTAAATACGATGGTTCATTAGAATCTTTGTTTGAGTCGATATCTCGAGCAATTGAATCTACGGTTCAAATTTGCATTTCGAAGCACTCGGATTTAGTAAGTTATCTGTTTAATTTTGGTTGTGAGACAATGGATCTTATCAAGCCGTGTCTTTATAACCAGAAGGCATTTGACGTGGTGGATATGATCTCGGAAGTTCGCTATTGGGTTGATGCTTATAAGAGCAAATATTCAGGCAAAGAACTTGTCAGAGAATGCTGTCAAGCCATTGTATTTAATCTGTTTTGCATCATTGACGGCGTTTCTTCGAACAATGGTTTCAAAATAGAAAAAACTGTATTTGATGATACGCAGCAAGATGCAGAATTTCATCACTTATGGTGTGAATATTTGAACAAAAAACAATAAGGAGAAAAAATTATGTCAAAGAAAGTAAGATATGGCGTAGCATACGAAGCATATGGCTATGCAACCACAACGGTTCCGGATAGTGTACAAACCAGAGATGATGCCATCAAGTGGTTGAAGGAACATTGGGATTGGTTACCACTTCCAGAAGATGCGGATTATGTTCCTGGGTCAGACGAACTGGATTTAGAGTCTGATATTGAACTCTATGAAGATCAAATATAGACATATTTCTGACCCTTCTGTTTTTAAAGAATTCAATACTCATTTAGCGTTTGTGACAATGCCCAGTATTTTTAAGGGAGATAGGACTCAACTTGAGTACGATGAATTTTTGCTCAATAAATTTAAAAAGGACAAAAACAGGGGAGTAATATTGGAATATCGTATTGTTGACGATAAATAAGTTAAGGAGAAAAATATGAAATACAAAGATATAGATATTGATGTTAATCAAGAAACAAAAGAAAAACTCATTCGAAAAAGAAAAGAAAGAACAACCGATATTCTTTCAGTTGTTCTTATGCTTTTGATGATAGGTATTTTGTTGGCAATTATACCGACAATTGTTACAATATGTTCGCCTTCTGATAAGAAATACGTAACATTTGTGGTGACTTTTATCATTAATTCTGCTGTGCTTTTAATCGGTCTCTCTTTGCTTCATTTTGTGGCTCGCCTTCAGTCTAAAAGAAGAATCAAGTATTTGCCACTTGACAAAGAAACAATGCAAAATTTAAACATTCACACAATTGAGGATTATTGTAAGTTTTTAAACGAATTTCTTTTTGTGACACCATTTGGAAAAGAGGTAAAAGATAATTTACCTTTTGGTGATATCACAGAAATTCCGAAGGAAATACTCGAAGAAATCAACAGTAATTTTCCTGTCGAGGACGGCAGAATAGCTTGGAACGACTTGTATAGTGCGTATTATGTTTTAAAGGAGGATTGCAAAAGTGAGAGTTGGACAAGCACTTGTTCCCAGTGTTGAAAGCTAATGACAAAATCTGAATTGGCAAATCTGATCGTAGAGTTTGCACACTGGGATGGCATTAAAAATCCTGAAGAACTTTGCAGACGGTGTACAAAGGCTGAGCTGCAGGATATGTATGACTACGGGTCAGCAACGGAAGACGAATATTTTGATCATCTTTACGAAAATTGATATTCATAACAAAAGGGAAGTCTTCGGACTTCTCTTTTTTCTTTTTTTATAAAATGATAAACAACATTCGAAATCGTGCAACAGGGTTCACGTTCATATAACAACCATATCAGGCTACAAAAACAAAAAATATTTCAATTTTGGGAAATAGCAAACGCCGACAGGAATAAAATCTCTGTCGGCGTAATTTTTTAATCATTTTTTGTCTCTAACTGTTTAAGTTCTGAAAGCGTGATTTTTTCTGTAGCTTTGAGCTGCTTGACAACCAAATTTCTAATTAAAACCAACCTTTCCTGCTGCGTAATACCTTGATTAATTAGAATAGCATTGTAGCTTTCCATATTGGCTAACACCAAAAGCTGATTGAGTGTTGCATAATCACGAATATTGCCGCTTTTATTGGAGTTGGTTTTCCTCCATTCCTTTGCAGTCATACCAAACAGGGCAACGTTTAACATGTCGGCTTCATTAGCATAAGTGAAGGATTTTTGAGCTTGTGTTAGTTCTGGTGGAATAAGATTTTCCTTGATTGCATCGGTATGTATCTTGTAGTTTATCTTTGAAAGCTCACGGTTTAAGTTCCAATTAAGCGACAGCCGACTATTCTCATCTTGTTTCAGCCGTCTGTAATCTTTCATAATATACAACTGGAACTCAGGAGAAATCCATGAAGCAAATGCCATTGCGATGTCACTATGAGCATAGGTTCCACCATATCTTCCGGCTTTTGAAACAATACCGATTGCATTTGTTTGTTCAATCCATTTGGCTGGAGTCATAACAAAGCGGTTCAAGCCAGCCTCCTCTTTAACCGCCTCGAATTGCACACGGTTAAAATCAGGATTATGCAGTTCCTCCCATACAGATAGGAACTCCACCGTGTTACGATTGCGCATCCAGTTTTGGATAACGAATCGGGGATCGTCACTGTTCCTGTATTTTGCAATATCGGTTAAGGAAATAAATTCGTTTTGAAAATCCTCGGTATAAATACCAATTTTAAGACCTTTTGCAGTAATTGTTTCCTTTGTCGGTTTCATAATCAAAATTCCTTTTATAACAGACTTCTTATTTGTTACACAACTTTATTATACAACATTTACTGCAAAAGTACAATCATATTTGTGTCAATTGTGTTTTACAAATTTTCGATCATAATTCTAAAAAGGGGGAAGTCTTCGGACTTCTCTTTTTTGTTGTTTTGTGTGCGAAATGAAATGTGATATAATTATTTTATAAGTTAATTTAAGAACAGTTATCTTTTTGCGATGACTGTTCTTTTTTTGTACTTATTACAAAAAAAGTTATAAATTTGAAAGGAGATTTTCATGAAGGAAAAGTTTGAGAAACTGAGAGACCTGGCGGCTGATGTTTCTGATACTACGGTCGAGGACGCAAACACATATACCATTTTGAGTCTTTGCGATCAGCTGGTGGATGCGATTGATGTTTATTTGGAAGATCAGGAGGAGAGTAAACATGAGCAATCTAACACCTAACAACGGCTGGATCAGCGTAAATGACAATCTACCAGATTCACCAAGACAAGTTCTCATCTATACAGACTTTGGTGGTATACTTACTGGATGCTATGACGGTGATACATGGTTCTCTTACGGTTTTAATACTGGTGAGGAAGGTAGCCGTGACTTAGTTGTCACTCATTGGCAAGAATTGCCAGATGTACCTAAGGAGGAGACTTATTAATGGCGCGATATTTTAAGGTTATCGAAATTGGACGAGACGATTTCGTTTCCAAAATGGGGGACGATTTGGATTGCTGCCAGCTTGCTGCGAACATTGACGGAATTTGTTATGTAGCTGTTGATGATGAGCAAGAAGATGAAATCAATATTGACATCGATTGCTTATAAGCAATGCTTATATATGCAAACTGGAAAGGAGTAGAAGAATGAACTTAAATTTTGCGGAAGTTCTGCACGACACCAAACTGATTAACCGTTTCTTAAAATGCCACGATGACAGCATTTTAACAGATAACGGTTGGATTAGTGTAAACGACAAACTTCCAAATAACGATGAAGACGTAATTGCGCTGTCTGATTCTGGAGATTCACTTGTCTGTCGATATAATAATGATATGAAGCGTTGGGAAAAGTACGGTTTTACATTAGATATGAATTTTATTTATTGGAGAGAACTGTACAAATGCAGAAAGGATAAGGTCAATGACTAAAAAAGAAAGAAAACCGAGCGGCCTATTGCATTCAGCAGATGAGCTTAAACAACTCATTGCAGAAAACCCGGATTTGCCTATTGTGGTATTTGCAGGAGATGACGCAAATACAGGCGACTATACCTATATGAGTTGCAACTATGTGAGCGCAACAAAGGGAGAATTTCTCGACTGCGCGCAACAGATTGACGAATGTAGGTGCTATACGGATAGAGATGATTTTGAAGATGATGTCTATACTGTTCTCGAAGGAGAAGAACAGTATGATAAGCTCACCGACGATGAGTTTGACTCTATCGTGAAACATAAGGTTGCTGAGTACGATGCATTCTGGAAACCATGTATCATCTTGTATGTAGACCATGTGGGCCATTGAGGAGAGAAATATGCGTATTCCAAAATACATTGATGAAGCATTGCGGAAAAGAGCAAATGTGGCCTTCAAATTCATGGATTATGACTGCATTGTTTCGGATTTCATTGAAAAACATGGAATTGAGCTCGACCCTATGCACTATGGATTGGGTTGTGAGTCCTTTTTGAATCCAGATAGCAGCGCAAACGCTGTGCGAGAAGCTATCTTAGCACATAAAAATAACAAGGAGGAAAAGAATGAGCTGGATTAGGGGAGAATTCGTTATTGATTCGATCAGTCAACAATCACTTGCAAAAGCGAGAGCACAAATCGTTGATCGGGTGAGACACAATGCGGACCTTGAAGAGTTTTCAAATATGGGGGAAGATATTGGTAATATCACACCGATTTATCCACCTGAAAGTTGTTGTAAGCGCTTACAATCAGCAGAAGAATGGTACCAAAAAAGTTATGGAGCTTTTCGCCGTCCGTATCAGAAATATATTCCTTTTCTCGATACGGATAGTCTGCCGAACAATAAGCGGCTTCTGACGTTGGAGAAACGACTTCAAGACGAAATTTCCAAGCGAAATACATATTACAATGCACACAATGTGCAGAATTTGCAGGCTAAGTATATTAGTTGCAAGCGTTGTGGATCAAAAGTCAACAAAGACTACATTCACAATAACAGTTGCCCAGTGTGTCGCAATAATATGTTGTCTGATACAGTACAGAAGCGACTGGATGCGTTCAACGCACGAATTGACGGCTTAAAGGCATCCATTGTTGCCGAAAAAGAAAGACGCGCTGCAAAGGCGCCTACGCGATATTTAGTCGTGTATTGTGAGTATGTAGGTTAATAACAAAACAAAAGAGCCCGCTGCAAGGCGAGCTCTTTTTTTTATGTATCTACAGAAAGTTTGACAAGGTACGCCTGATTGAATACTGTCCGATGTGCTTACCATATAGCAAACAGAAATGTCAAAACAATCATAATAATTCTTGGCACTTCTTCAAATTGTAAATCTAGATAAAGTGTGGTACAATTTAAGCAAAACGCAGATAATGTTAGACTTAGCAAGAGGCTATTTTGTTTGCAGTTCCATAAATGGCTGTAATAAATGTGTTAATAAACAGAAAATTATGACTCGATTTTTGATGTGATTTGATTCAATACTGTATAGTTTTGAAGGTATCAGTTGTGATAGCTTTTAGCTCAAGCACTTGACAAATAAGGATGATAGCAATATTATAATGCTGTATTCTATGTTTGGGGGTATAGAGATGTACTATGCAGTAAGAAAAGGACATACTACAGGTATTTTTGATAATTGGCCAGACGCACAGGCTGCAACATCAGGGTTTTCTGCTCCTGAGTATAAGAAGTTTAGGACAAAAGAAGAAGCAGAAGCTTACCTAGATAATCGAGATGTTTGGGTTGAACAGGTGGCAAAAGACAATAAAGCTGGATATCTGGTAGCATTTACGGATGGAAGCTATGATAAGGAGTTAAACAGATATTCTTATGGCGTGGCGTTCATTTTACCTGATGGGACAGAGAAAAGTATTTGTGGCTATGGAAGTAATGAGAAGTATCTGGATAGTAACAACATTATCGGTGAAATTTTTGGCGTAATTAACGCATTTGATTGGGCGATATCCAACGGATTCGAAAAACTAAAAATCTATCATGATTATAACGGACTTTCAAAATGGATAACTGGTGAATGGGAAACAAAGGCAAAAGTGAGCCAGATGTTTGTCTCATTGTATAGGACCAAATTTGAAGATTTTATTAAGGTTGAGTTTGTAAAGGTTCCTGGACATAGCAATGTTATTTATAACGAAAAAGCTGACCAGCTTGCCAAATCTGCTTTGAATGATAGAAAGAAGCTGGCAATTCAAGGAGAAAACTGGTTTTCAATTTCATATTTTAATGAAAGCGATTTTGATGCATTCTCTGAAATAATTGAAGAAGCAGATGCAAATATTACTCATACAGTAGATAGTAAACCGGATAAGACGATTTATCGCTTTAGAGTTAATTCTGACACGGTAACGGTGTCATTGTTTAAATCAGGTCAGCATAAGTTGCTGGTACAAGGCAAAAATTCGTATTTATTTCAAGTTATTACTACTACACTGATAGAATTGGATGAAAATACAAAAGTAGAACAAATTCTTGGAACTGCATATCGAATGAGCATAAAGGAAGATGTAGTAAACGATGCCTTCGATCCTATCGAGAATGGACTTCCTAGTACATATCCGCTGGGAATAAAACGTTTAATTAGACAAGCCATAATCAATCTGAAATATTATGTTGAAAGCGAAGATTATTCTCAATATGTTTTTCCAGCATTAAGAGCGTTAGAAGGACATATCAAGTATTTGATTACTTTGGCCGGCGGAATTGCTGGAAGAAAGTTCACCTGCTTTGGATATGATGGAACGGTTATTCCTAATAAATATGTAGTAAAGGAAGCATTTCCAGATAAAAGTAAAAATATCTATTTAGAGAATTGTTATAATTATTATGTGTCACAGAGAAATTCACTATTCCATTTTGGTGATGTTTTGAATGAGGCTTGCGACAATACAAGAAGCATTAACACAAAAGCAGAAGCAGATGAAATTATTAAGAACTGCATTGATTTGATCAGTACGCAACAATGATATTTTGAGAGGAGGGCTACAGTGAATACATTTGTTATAAAAGAAACAAATACAGACGGATATGACAGATTTCTTCTTTGGTTGTCATTTGAAAGTCTCATAGACAACCTTAGTAGTATTGAAGAAGCTCCTAATATGGTTAATTCATCAGGACGAATTTTGATTGACCAGCTCTTTATTACTGGCGATGGAGATAACAGATTTATGTGTTGCGATTTTAGAAACGGAAAGTTGGACTTTAAAACAGCACATATTGTGTCTCCAGTGGAGTCTTTTCGCAAGGAGACTATACAGTGGTTGCATAACAATTATGGATATGTAGAACATTCGATTTTGACAGAAAGTCAACGACAAAAAGTCAAAGCTGGCATCGTCTTTTAAGTGGAAAAATGGCACTATTTATTTGAAATTACACTACAGGATATATTGGCAGCTGATAATCGTTTTTTGAATTGTTGGCCTTATATTTTTAATTTAAATACTTGTCGTATGACAAGTTCTTAGCAAAAATTCTTTATCTTAAAGAGATAATTATAATTGCAGCCGCTGATGATCAGTGGCTGCTTTTCTTATGTTATTATTTGAATTCCACTTTTTCCCCCATAACTAAAATATATCTACAACGCGCTATTTTATAGACAAAAACAGCCAAAATTGTTGGTTGCTTTTTAGACTAATTTTATGTTATGCTAAACTTGGTGAGATTAGAGAACTTGAAAATAGAAAAGGGGGAGAAACTATGAGTGAACTCTATGAAACCAATATGACAACCCATCGGCCCTGGAAAAAGGTACTCAGCGTTATTTTGTCAGTGATTTTGGCATTTGGCACGCTAGTAACATTGACCGTTGGTTCGTCTCGATTGCAGGATTGGCTTGGGATCAAGTCTATGCTGTCTGCCTACGCAGCGGAATATGTGGATACCGCCGGTGCTATCGCCGTTGATAAAGACGCGATGTTGGCCGATCCTCATACCATTAACTTGGAAAATCGAGATGGTTCCAACACGGTATACCTTTTTTCCGAGCCGATTTCTTTTACCGATGAGAACGGAAATCTGAAGACGAAAGATATTTCCGTTGTAAAAGAGACTGACAAAGCATTAAAAGCCAAAGGTTATACTTACACCAATGGCCAAAACGACTACCGCATCCATTTTGCACAGCAGGCCGCACAGGGCGTGCTGGTGCAGTTTGACGGCGGCAGTTATACCGTTGCGCCTGTGGGTAACACCAATAGCATAGGGGAGAAGAACACTTCTGTCAGCCTGAACGAGGAGTTCGAGACGTTCTCTTATGCCAACGCCTACGGTGATAGCACCGCTTTGCAATTTTATCCACAGCTTAACGGAGTGAAAGATGAGATCACCCTGGACAAGTTCACTGGGCAGACGGATTTTGCGTTTCGTTTGACAACAGAAAATTGCACAGCCGTTTTGCAAAAGGACGGTACAGTAGAGCTGCAAAACAGCGACGGAAAATGTGTGCAGACCTTTGCTGCACCGTTTGCCTACGACAGCGCATATGTTGTAGGCGATAAAAACGATCATTATACGGATTGTTCTTATCAATTAAAGCAGACCGGTGATCATAGCTATACTTTGACCGTCTCTGTCAGCAAAGATTGGCTGCAAAACGACAATACAGCTTACCCGGTCACCATCGACCCGGTGACTGCAAATATTGCAAACTATCGAGACGCAGGCGTTTATAGCGCAGCGGCTTGCAGAGATGTTTGCTATGGTAAGGAAGCCACTTGTTGTCTTGGAAAATCCCAAGAATATGGTCGCGGTCAGGTATACAATATGTTTACCATGCCGGATAGTATCAAGAAAGGCGCTAAGATCAACAGCGCTTACAATTGGCAGCGTGAAACGACCGGTCGCACATCCAATTTTTATGTTACACCATATTTAGTTAAAGGCGCCTGGGAGGAAGGCAAACTGACTTGGAATCTGCGTCCCGGTTACCATGCGAATGTGGCAATGACGCGGCGAAATATCAACAGCAAATCTACAGATGACCCCAATAATGTATACTGGTACAAATTCAACATTGCAAAAGCGGTCCAAATGTGGGCGAATGGCGCTTATAAAAACTACGGAATTGTATTCATCAGCGAGGAAGAAAGCAAAGACGTTTACAATTGGCGTGCTTTTGCCTCTAAACAATATGGCACTTCTGCCATGCAGCCTTATACGGTCATTAATTATACAAACGATACCACTGCACCGACAGTTACCGGTGTCAGCGGTAATCCGACTTCTTGGGTAAAAGATAAAGTCACATTGACTGTAAATGGTGCAAAGGACGAAACAGGCGGTTCCGGTCTACATGCAACCCCGTACTCTTTTTCAACTGAAAAAGGTAAGTATGCTTGGCAGAAAGGGAACACCAAAACATTCACTGCCAACGATACAATTTATGTATATGTTCGTGATGCAGCCGGAAATATTCGCTTAGTGTCTACGCAGAACATCACAAAAATTGATACGCAGGCACCTACAGTTGGAACTGTAGCTGGAAATCCAACAAGCTGGACAAATGCAAATGTTACATTGAAAGTAACAGGTGCAAAAGATACGCAAAGCGGACTGCATTCTTCTGCGTATAGTTTTTCTACAGTTAAGGAGAGCTATAATTGGCAAAAAGAGAATTACAAGACCTTTTCTGCTAATCAAACAGTATATATATACGTAAGAGATGCAGTAGGTCACCCGGCTTCGGTCGGCACAGTAAATATCTCAAAAATAGATAAATCCAAGCCGTCTGCTCCACAAGTTACATTGGGCGCTGTGGGTTGGACAAACCAGGATATAACTGTATCTGCGCAGTCCACTGATCAGGGCTCCGGTGTTGCGGCATATAGTTTTTCATATGCCGAGCAGGAGCGTAATTGGCGAACGGATAAGACCTTTACTGTGGATAGAGAGGCACCATATCTGTATGTGGCCTCAAAGGATGCTGCCGGTAACCAATCAGAAGTTGTCTCTGTTTCGCTTTCGGTGGATAAAACATTACCGACAGGATCAGCAACACTAAAAGATCCAGATGTTTGGTCCGTAGAGAAAGTGATAACTGCGGTTGCCTCAGATGCATTATCCGGCCTTTCGGATTCCGCCTATAGCTTCTCGTTAGAAAAAAATGTATACAACTGGCAAGCAGAAGCAAGTAAGACTGTAACAAAAAATGGCACATATTATGTTGATCTCCGTGATGCAGCCGGTAATATTCTGTCGTTGGATCCCATTGTAGTAGATCATATCGACAACACAAAACCGGAGATACAATCTGTTGATCGTTTGGATAACGATGGTACTACGACCATTACCGTGCTCGCTAAAGATGATCAATCCGGTATAGCAGCATACAGCTTCGATAATGGGGTTAGCTGGCAGGATAGTAATCAATACAGTATCTCAACAGATTCGCTCAATTTCTTATCTGTTATCGTCAAGGACAATGTAGGCAATGTTTCCGTAGTAAAACACTATGATTTTTATGCGCCGCAGGTGTACTGCGAGAACGGAAAAGTCGGCTTATATAACCCAAATCCAAATACTACCGGGTCCGATATTTATTATAAGTTCTCGAAAAACGGAAAATGGATCAAGTACGAGAAGCCGTTTTTAGTAACTAAAAATCAAAGTTCGATTTACACCAGCTTCTATGAGAAATCTTATGCGGAAACAAATGCGTCAACGCCCGTTGACTTAACGATTGACTTCAATGAGCAATTTGCGCTTTCTTGCGATGAAACAGATCTTACGCTTACTTATAATGGCGTGACTTTTGCATTGGAGAGAAAATATAGCGATCGTTTAGGCTGGCAGTTTTCCACCGACAGCCGGTTAAATCTTCTCGATTCAGGCGCAGCTGTGTCTGTTTTGTTGCCGAATTTGCAGCAGATGCAGTTCGTAAAGCAGACAAAGTATGTGTATGTAAGCGAGACAAGCGATTACAAACTCAGCGTTGTTTATGATGCTGAAGATCAAAATGTCGTTGAGTATGTTGTTAGTGGTGCGCATTTAGACTATCATTTCTCGGCAGATGGTAAACTGCATAAAATCAGTAATGCCTACGGCGACCTATTTACGCTGGATTACAGTGCGAATTTGCTAACCGTCACAGATGGCGCCGGTCGGCAAATGTTTATGCGGTATGAAAATGAAAGACTTCTGTCTGTTACAGATGTAATGGGCGGGACGCTACACTATGCCTATAGTGGTGCACATTTAGTTCGCATTACAGACCAAGCAGACGTTGTTCTTGGCGAGTATGCCTACACAGGAGATTTACTTACACGTATCGGTTATTCTACTATTGCGCGTGATAATCTCGGTCGCATTAGCAAGATCACCAATGATAATGGTTTTGTAACTGAATATACCTATGGTGAAAACACCGTACAAATGTCTGCCTCTGACGAAACTACATCGTCCATTACTTATAATGATTATGGCGAACCGGTTTCTTCCACTGATTCAAGCGGAGAAGCTACCACCTATAAGTATGACAGTAAGCACAACCTGATTGAGATGGTGGTTGGAGAAGCAAAAACCACCTATTCATACGATACGAAGGGCAGAATAAATTATCAACACACGGATGATGAATGGGTATCGTATCGTTATGATGATACCGGTAATCCTGTATGTGTAGAAAGAAGCGAAGATGAGGACGCTTATGGATTTATCAGCAGCCTAACATACTATGTTTATGATGCGTTTGGCAATCTGGTTTTGCAAGCTGAGTTAGATCAAAAAGAGAGCGGCGATTTGCCTGAGGAGTATGATGATTCTCTGGTCTACAAGAATGTCATCAAGCATGAATACCAGAGTGGCCTGAATACGAAAACAATAAGTGATGACGGTAATACTGTTACTGTTAATCTGTATGACACTTACGGTAATTTACAAAAAACCACATTAACGCAGACTGCAGACGATGGCACAACCAGCTTGACCAGCACGGAGAGCACCTTTGACTTGGCTGGTTGTCAGTTGACCTACAAGAGCGGTGAGAGCGAAACAGCATATACTTACGACGCTGCTGGGCGGACATTGTTGGTGTTGGCAGACGGCGAATATCAGCGTACAGTATATGATGCTTACGGTCGTACAATTCAGGAAATTGACAACAGCGATTACGATCCGCAGGCGGATGTACTGCCCCATCCATATCCGAATACGGATGTTGGTCAGCGCTATATTTATAATTCAAATGGCGACTTGATTAAAGAAATCAACAAATCAGGTCTCGTCACGAACTATACTTATGCTAAAAACGGCACATTGCAGAAAAAATCATTTGATATTTACGATTACTACTACCAAAGTAATGGCAAATGTGCTAAAATTGATGTAAACGGCAATACAATCGTTTCTTATGGCTATAATGTATCGGATTCTGCATTGTGTACCACAGATAAGACAGTGGATCGAGTCGCTTACGCCAATGGCGCCGTTGTTGAAAAACGCTTTAATAAGAACGGCGACTTGGATTATGCAAAGGCAGACAACCAAACTTTGTGTTCTGCGTTTGGTGCCGTAGAGAACGGCTATCGCTATACAGATTCAGCGGTTTCTCATCTCAATACAATTACATCAACGGAGAATTCGTTTACCTATAAGTGTCAGACCACATTGTTTAAGAATTTGTTTTCATATTCGGTAACGAAAGGGGACGACACACAAACTGTAACGGAAACGCACTTTAACGGTAAATCTTACAAAACAGTCATTGCAGAGGATGCGACTACATATACTTCACCTGCCGGAACCTATAAAGTCCTTGCCGTGGGCGATGATAGCAGCACAACCCAGCATGTGGAGACGGATTCGGATAACTTCTTGTTTGCCACATTGTCCGAAAAAGAAGATGGTTCGTTATTCAATAAGGCGTATACAGATTACGACCAGACCTATCGTATTCAGTATGACGCGGATGGTAATGTGATTGCCGATGAAAGAAATCAGTATACCTATGACAGCCATGGCCAGTTGATCCGTGTCAGCGGTGCAGATGAGAGTAGTTACACCTATGATAGCCGTGGAAATTTGCTCTCAAAAACAAAAGACGGTATTTCTGTACAGTATGCCTATACAAACGCCCAATGGCCGGATCAGGTAACGGCTGTAGGCGGTGTGGCTTTAACCTATGACCAAGTTGGTAATCTGACAGGCTATGGAGCGCGCCAATATAACTGGACCCGCGGTAAGTTGTTGGAATCCGTAACGGACGAGCAGGGGAGTTATACCTATACCTATGACGCGGACGGCTATCGTGCTACTAAGGTGACCGCTAACGGCAAAACTACATTTGACACCATCGGCGGCCAGCTGCTGGCGCAAGCGGGTCCGGAAGGGAATCTGTATTTTCAATACAGCGGAGGTACGCCTTTCGGCTTTGTACTGGACGATATTCAGTATTATTATTTGACCAACCTAAATGGTGATGTTGTGGGTATTACTGATGCGCAGGGCAACCTGCTGGCACAGTATGTCTATGATCCTTGGGGCAAATTGCTTCAAATCAACACAACAGAACCGAATAATGCGGAACAGCTGGCTGTGGCTACTGCAAACCCGCTTCGTTATCGTGGTTATTATTACGATTCTGAAACAGGTATGTATTATTTGCAGTCCAGATATTATGATCCGGATCTTGGTCGCTTTATTTCTGCGGATGATTTTTTTGCATTCGCTGACGGAACGGACCAACATAATACATTAAGCTTGTATGTTTATTGTGCAAATTCTCCATTAAATCACAAAGACCCCAGTGGTTATTTGGCTGGGGAAGCCGCAATCGGTGGAGGCGCATTGGCTGCACTAGTTGCAGCTCTTGCTGAAATGTGTGCATATCTTCTGATAGGAATAAGTGTTGGCGTCTTAATTTTAGTTATTTACCTTATTGTCATCATCGCTACGGCAGCTTCTGAAAAAAGCGAGGCGCAAGTAGGAGATAATGTAAAGCCTAAAAAAAGGAAGTCTACTTCTAGAGAATATCAATTTTGTTATATGAACAAAGGCGGCAAAAAATGTACTTTTGGCCCAAAATTGACATGGGCAGAAACTATGAGTGCTTTAGGTGTTACAAATAAAACGCTGGATTTTAACGTCACTAGAAATGTCAATTTGGAAAAACTTGGGCAGAATGCAAAAAGCGTTAAGAATAATAATGAAAACTGTTGGGGAGTCTTCGCTGACTCACAAGTGGCAGCGAAGACGCTAGCTGTAGCCCTAGGTGCAGAAAAAAATTGTGTGCCAATGGGTATACAAGGCGGTTACCCTCATTATCACGACAGGAAACACACCATACACATTTGGTATGGGCACAAATTATAATAAGGAGACTACTATGAAAAGATTAGACATTAACAGATACTACAGGTACTGTTCCTACAGCCTAGATGAGCAAGAAGCGAATCAGCAGGACTATTGGTTCGACATGAAACACTTCAAGATGATCGATCACAGAGGTCCGTGCGATATGTATGATGATAATCCGGATATTATCCCATTTCCTCATTTTATTCCGGAATCTCGATACAAAGATTTAATGCGGGCTTTGAATAATCCGCAGGTAACCGAGTTCTTTAATGCGGCTAAGGATGAAGAAGATGCATATTTACGCTATCGTGTGTTTATTGATCGAAATGGTTTGTCATTTACTGAGCAATATAGGTTGAATCAAGATAAAGCAATTACCTTGATGAAATGGTGCAACGATCATGATATACCGTATATATACCGCTCTGAAGATCGCGGAAAATATCTACAGTACGATTATGATGATCTGGAGGGTGAAATCTGGCAAATTCCGGATATGTAAAACAGGGTAAAACAGGGGACGTTTTCTGGTTTGCAATCATTACATATTATATTGAGCGCTTTTTTACAGCTCTGTTAAGTTGACAAATAATCGGACAATACAAAAGGCCACCGAAATAATCGGTGGCCTTAATCATTTTCACTTAGTCATTGTCAGCGTCTGCAAGCTGTTCTTTGGTGAATTCATCCAGCTCATCACAGTTTGCAAAAGAGCAAACGAAATCGCCTTCGCACACACTATTGTAGCAGAACAGGAAAAGTTCGCCGGTATCTTCATTCACATACAACTCTTCATCTGTACCGTTATACCACTTTTCAGTGGCAGGGGACATTTGATTGATGTAAACGTTTCTTTCTTCTGTTCCAACTTCCAGTAAGCTCTGACCTCTAAATTTTCTTGTGATTCTCATAAATTAGTTCCTTTCCTCAAAGCTCTATATCGGGATCGCAATCATCATCAATTTGTATATTGAAAATTGGATGTCGCTTCAGAAAGTAATACCCCGCAATTTCTCTTGCTTCTTCTACAGAAGGGGCTTTGATAGCGTAACAAGTCTCGTCATGTACATAAACATTATAAGTTTGTTTGGAGGGCAACTCGATTTCAAATCCTTTGTGAGTAAATTCATAGTTTTCTGAAATGAAATCAGACAAGGCGTCCATAAAAGCCTGGTTTTCTTTGATCTCTTGAATATTTGCAGTTGCTTGCACGCCATAAACTGCTGGGTTTACTTGACTGCTCTGTACCTTAATTCGAGTCGGTAGTGATGCCAGCACTTCCTTGTTTTCTTGTTCAACATCCCACAAAATGTTTTTGATAATAATCATTAAATTTTTCCTTTCTTAAACCAGCAACGTCCAATCGTCATCGTCATCGTCAACATTATAACAGTCAGGCGGCTCACAACAATTGTACCAACAGTAGTCTACTTTTCTGAGATCGTCGGTTTCAAATGTAATGCCAAGCTTGTCAAAATACGGAGCAAAGAAATCTTTCTCCTTGTCGCTTAAATAACTTGCCTTTTCCCAATCGCCACATTCTTCGCCATAAGAATAATAAAGAACCAAGTCAATGTATGAGCGTTCATCCGTTACCTCAGTTTCAAAATACGGAATTCTGTCACCACAATGATACAACTCAGAACATTTTTCATTTACAAGCTGATCGAATTGTTCAATGAAATCTTCCATATCATTGAAGCCAATTTCCAGAATCAAAGGCTCTGTAATCGGCAATCTGATTGCTTTCTTGTGTTCATAGTCTGACATATGTGTCCTCCTTAATAATTATTTTCATTATTTAACGCCGTGAACAGCATTAAAATAGCACTTGTAGCACATTGCTTCGTACTTTTCATTACCGCCAAGAATAATATTTGAGTTACCGGCATCTGTGACAACATTCCCATCTTCGTCTTTTAGGACGTTAATGATTGCTTTGTTTCCGCATTTGCAAACCGTTTTGATTTCCTGAATACTGTCAGCCAGTTCAAACAGTGCTTTGCTTCCGGGGAACAGCTGGTGCTTGTAATCAGTTCTTAAACCATAACAAAGCACCGGAATGTCCAGAAAGCTGGCAATGTTACGCAGCGTTTCAATTTGATGGATCGTGAAGAATTGACATTCATCAACAATAATTACATCAAAGTCGAATTGCTTTGTGGTTTTGTCTCTGTGCTTGGTTACAATGTATTTCTTGATGTCTGTTTTTGCATCAATACATTCTGCCTTCGCTTCAAGACCAATTCGAGATTTGATGATGTCCTCTCCATCACGATTATCAATACTTGGTTTGAGCAATAGAACGCGTTTGCCTTTTTCCTCGTAATTAAATTTGGTCATTAAGGCATTTGCGGTCTTGGAACTGCCCATGGATCCGTACTTATAGTACAGCTTTGCCATTTCTGCAACTCCTTTCTAAAATTATGATATACTATAGACACATAAGAAAAGAGCCATTCCGTTTGGAATGACTCTTTTTGTTTTATGACTATGGAATAATTATAACACATCGGAGCTGGATTTCATAATTAAGCCAATCATTATTAATGTATTGTTAAACATTAACGCAATGCATTGACGTATGTAATCTTAAACATTAGGATAAGAAGGAAAGTTGTGAAATCACAATTCGTTCAAGGAGAAGTAAATGGATAAAATATATCAGACATCAGTATATATTGGTCAGGTAAATGGACAGGCAAAAAGAATACATGTTCGTGGTAAAGACTTAAAAACGCTGCAAAGTAAAGTAATTGCTATGAAATCAGAACTCGCAAACGGAAAAGATGTTTATAGCAAGGCAGTATTTGATAAGTGGGCAGTCAAATGGCTTACTGAATCAAAGATGTCGGCAGGTCTATCGGACGGTACCATTACGCAATATAAAAGTGCAATCACACATATAAACCGGTACTTTGGTGATAGAGAATTGAAAGACATTAAAATGTCGGATTTTCAGGTAATGATCAATGAGCTGACACAATGCAATCCAAATACCGGACGTCCAATGGCCAAAGCTACATTGGAAAATATAGTAAAGGTTGCATCATCCATTTTTAGATATGCGCGATCAAATGGGGTTGCCGGTGTGCCTGACTATTTTAAAGACATAATTATTTCTAAGAAGGCAATCGTAACAGAAAGAAGGTCACTAACGCTTGAAGAACAAGATTGGATTATTGATACTGAGGGTGAGTGCCAGATGCCAGCCATGATTATGTTGTTCTCGGGGATACGTAGGGGAGAGCTGATTCCTCTTACTTGGGCGGACATTGATTTTAATAAGAGATGTATCTCCATTAATAAATCGGTTGAGTTTATCAGAAATCAACCAGTTGTAAAGGTAGGAGGCAAGTCAAGCAATGCAACAAGGCTTGTGCCGATTCCGCAAATATTAGTAGATTATCTTTTGGATTTTATTCAGACTCAAAAACCAAAAAGCAAATATGTTTGTGCAAGACCAAACGGAAAAATGCACACAAAAACATCGTTTCGATGTATGTGGGAAAGATATATTAGAAACCTTAACAAACGGTATGGATATCAAAATATTGATGTATCCGAATTTAGCGCCAGTGATTTGCCGTTGAGAATTGAACGGTTTACGCCACATTATCTCAGACATACTTATGCTACCATTTTGTATCTTCAAAAGATTGATGTAGTGTCTGCAAAACAATATCTTGGACATGCAGACATTCAAACAACCACCAATATATATACGGATCTGGAAAACAACAGTTTTCTCAGTATATCGAAAGAGTACAAAAGAAGACTGAAACACGAATACAGACTCTCAATCGCATAAGTATACGCGGCTTATACGTATTGGCAGTAATGTAGTAAAAGCAAAAAAACGAAATGTAACTAAGCAGCATCAATTTAGCAGGAAATGTATACCAAAATGTATACCATAAGATTTGATATTTGGCTTAACCAAGCCAAATATCAGCTTTTTACACCTTGACTTTTAATCAAGGTGTCCGGAGTTCGAATCTCCGATGGATCACCAGTAAATTTCCCTTAAAATCGCCGATTTGGCTGTTTTAGGGGATTTTTTATGCCCTTTTTCAATGAACACTTTTGTGCGAATTTTACGCCATATAACAACGATTATTCATCATGCTGTATATAGAACAGGGGACGGTTCTCTGTATTACCCGGTTCGACCCCGCCATCGGCACCAAAGGCTCTTCGCAAGATGCGAGGGGCCTTTTTTCTGCTCTGTCGAATTAACTTTACAGGATACCTTTTATCTGTTAAAATAGAATCGCAAACTCTGTATATATTTTGCTATCTGAGAGATAGGGTGTATGAGAAATATGAGAAACGTGTATGTAATTTATAGTAAAACAGGTGACCGGCCCCTGTTTTATGGAATTAAAAGCCGCAAGAAGTTTTTGAATGTTTCTCTTAGGAGGATATTCAATTCATGATGGTAGCGTTTTTCTCTATTTTTCCGTTTTGCGGATTGATCGTTGGCTGGATTATTTTGCTGCTGTATACACATTTTGTTAGGAAAAAGAATGATACAAGTGATCGTTGGATAGAAATCAATCATCATCAACGTGATATTTTGGTCTATTCATAATGCTACTGATCATTATAAAAGGTAACTTTGATAAAAATGTTCGTGCTGCTATATTCGTATCGGTGATTTCTGTTCTGAATTTATTGGTGTACTTGCTGTTCTTAATTGCAAATGGATTCGCACATGGCGAGAAAACAAAGAAAAGTTCGTTGCCAAAATGGGAAAAGGCACGTAAATGCTTAGTGATTATTTACTCCGTTATGCTGGTCGTTTCCACCTTGCTGTGTTTCTTCATTTATGTTTTTGCTACTGAATAGAACAGTAAAACAGGGAAAGGTGAAAAAGCTATGAAAGAGAACAAATATATTATCAGCTATAGTATTCAGCTGGTATTGACACTCGCTGTTTTGGGTGCAGTTATTTGGTACGCGCAAATTATGCCCATAAACACACCGCTTGTTTCTGCATTCAATTTTGATCTTGCTCAATTCGGGATAATCATCGGATTAGTCATTATTTGTCTTGTGTATATTTTCATTCTCGTCGGCTTCTTGGTTGCTGCAATTCGACAGAAACAAAAAGGGAGTGATCATTATCTTGTTTCGTCTGCGAGAATCATTCTTCCTATTGTGTTTGTGTTCATTGCTCCATTTGTATTTACATTATCATTTTTGACTACAGAATCGGACAAAACGCTCGCTTCACCGCTAACCGTTACCGCTATATGTGATGCGTTGGAAAAGCAAGGACCGAGTGCCTTAGATGAAGAAGTTGGCCTAAATGACAATGGAGTTGATTTGCCGAACCACATTTCTGATGTGGTTTTAGAACAAAATCGTTTTGGTCGGTTAGGAAATGTTTCAGTTGAATACACACCGGATAACATGAAAGATAGCAGCATTTCGTTTTATTGCTATTATGCAAAGAGTAATGTGGGGTTTGTGCAGAATAAAATTTGTGATCGCTCTGATGATGACTTTACATTAAGCAATCAAGAGAAAATTGGTGCGTATATGTTATATTACGGTCAGCCGGAGGGCGAGGATGACAATGTAATGGCGTATCATTTAGTGCTGCCAAGCAAGAATGATACATATATTTACGCGACTTGTCAGATCCAGCAAGGCAAGAATTATAAAATTCAGTATTCTAAGGAGAATTTCGTTGCCGATGCCACAGCGGTTATTGATACATGGAACAAGTTGTAAAACAGGGAACCGTCCCCTGTTTTACCTGTTAGTCGGAGAAGGGGGAAAGGAAAATGAATAATCACATTTTTTCTTTAAATTGTGATTATACAAGCAATGTAATCACAATTTCTTCAGTTGATGATTACAGTTGTAAAATTGTTGACGGTATAATAAACTGTTTTTTCGATAATAATGCGAAGTTGTATTATGCTTCCGGTTTACCAGATAATATTGATGAAATATATGAAGATATAAAACAGTTTAATCCTTATTATAATGCAGGAGATTCTAAAAAGTTTTACATTCGCAGATATCCGCAAATATGTGCTGATTTATCCGAAGAAAAAATATTAAGCGATCTAGTAAATGATTGGACTTCAGCAATATATGAAACAAGAAAAATCATTATTCTGACTAAAAAGCAAAAACAGGATTTATTGAGCGATTTTATTAATGGTATAAATTTTCAATCTAAATCAGACCGCTATTTTAGGGAGCGCTCTGTTTGTGTTATTGAAAATGCTCCTGAAGCTGAAAATGATAATACATTTATTTTGAAATGCGACAAAGAACACATCAAAGCACTTAACGATTTTATAACACAAAGGTAACGCAAGAGGACGGTTCATCCGTGTTGATGTGAAATCGCATTAACTTAGAACAGGGGACGGTTCCTTGTATTGCAAAAGCTGATCATGCAAAAGTAAAGAGCAGGCCTTACGACCTGCTCTTCCCCGCACCGTTACGGTGTGGGTCGGGTGTACAGAGCGCGCGTTCTAAGAGAATAAACGCACACGGTACGCCGCCCTTTCCTTTTCATTTCTCTTTTCAGGTGTCGAATGACTGCTCAAGCAATCATTCTGTGTATATCTTACACATATTTAGCGAGATTGTCAATACATTTTACACAATTTATTGGAATAAATTCACAAACTGTATCACAATGTTGAAAAGATACAGGAAAATAGAGATAAATATTGAATTGTAGATCCCGATGATATGGGAGGGGCCTATGAAAACCAGAATCAAAATCGGAAAATTATCGCTTATCGTATTTATGGCTGTGATGGCCGTGTGTGTTGCAGGTGTGGCAATTTGGTGCTACGCTGTTGGGTATCAGGTGAAGGAGCACCGGCAAGGCGGCTCGGTGACCTGGGTGGAATACAACGGCAGCACCTACTATCGTATGGACGGTCTCACCGGTGAATACTGCAATTTTATAACCGACCATCGGGTCAGCTACAAGCCGCGGCCGGTGCTTTCCCGTGCCTATTATACGCTGCAGAATGATCCAAACGGCGACTATTTGTACAGTACCGCCTTTCGGGATCACATTTTGTACACGCGGCTTTCCGCTCGGCGCGTGGATCAAATGAGCCGAAATCAGATCACTTCCGTTCTGGTAAGCCCAAGTGGCGGAGAAAGTAGAGGGCAATTCATCCATGACCCGGAGGTTGTGGCTTACTGCGCCGCGTTGAAGGAGGAAAAATATCGCGCACAAGAGGCGAAGGAGGAACGCTCCAATATAGATTATGAGAATCCCATCGCCAAAAAGGAAGAAGACCCGGCGGCAAAGACTTTTCAGAAAAATACCAACAGTGGGTGGTACACACTGTATTATGCCTATGATCACGCACCGATCTGTGGAACGGAATTTGTGATTGTTGCGGAATACGACGGCGTATTTTATGTGGAAAAGGAAATTACAGATCGCGCCTTTACCGGCACGCCTGTGGATTTCCCGCCGCTGGAAAAAGCTTGCCGTTCCTTGCCGCATAACGCTGCGGATGGAAAGTGAAAATAACGCGGTGCAAGCAGAAATAAGAAAAGGACCCGGTGACAGCATTTGATTGTCGCCGGGTCCTTTTCGATTAAATTTGCTTACGGTGAATGGTACGAATTTTCGTAATATCGCCTAGATTGTTTTTAAGTCCCAGCGCAATTTCCTGTATTCGCTTTTTGGTTTCGCTGTCCTCAAATTCCGCCTCAATAATAACAAATGCGTCATTTTCGTACAGTTCTTTTGTTTTGATCAATTCCATCTCTTCCCGATCCTTTCTTTTGAATTTATATAAAACAAAATCTCATCATACATAGTAGTAAAAATGTGAATAGTTGTCAATAGATTCGACAAAAAGTCCCATAAGAATATTGCAAATTGTGATATTTCATCTGCTTAATGATGACGAAAAGAACATTTTCATCTGATCCTGTGTCGATTATTCAAGGATAAGGCGGGGAATTTGGAAAGAAGGGAATGCAAAGATCGTTAGTTCAGGCGGAAAAAGTCAGATCATAAACCGGGCAGGCGGTTGGTTGCTTTCGTGTCACGGTTTTGTCATTTTTTTGATATTTTGGTATTTATTTTGTAACCAAGTTCTGTTATAATAGTTCGGTAAGATATGCGGCGGCGCATATCGTCCAGTAAATCAGAAGCCGGGAGGGCAGCGCGGTGAAAGCGATTAAAATTTTAATTCCGATGTTGTGCATTGCCCTGCTGTTTTCCGGTTGCGGCGGATTTCATTTGGCGTCTTCCATAGATGATCTTATTTCGCCTGTGGCGCCTGCCGGGGCGGACGCCAGCGTCCAAAGTGCTATGGACGCCTATTGTAAAGGCGGCTATTCTGTAAAGATCCCCGCGGCGGGTAAATATACCACTTCTTATATTTTCTATGACTTTGACGATGACGGTCAAAAGGAGGCATTGGCTTTTTATGAGCCCAATGACGCTCTTGGCAAGATTGATATGGCCGTGTTGGAGCAAAGCGGGGAGAATTGGCAGGTAATTGCCAATATTCAAGGCGAAGGCACGGATGTGTACAGCGTGGATTTCTGTGATGTGAACGGCGACGGCAAAACGGAATTTTTGATTTCTTGGAATATGATCAGCTACTCTACCAGCCACTTGATGTCTGTGTACAAAATGACCGGTTCCGGTCAGGAGTCGAAATTGACGGCTTTAGCCGAGCCGATGCAGTATAGTGCATATATTCCTGCGGATCTGAACAATGACGGCGTGCAGGAGGTTCTGTTCTTCTCGGCGGATCAAATGAAGTCCCTTTCCGCCAGCGCGGCGCTGTATTCCTACAAAGGAGACAAGCAGACCCTGCTGGGCGAGACGCGAGTGGACGGGCATGTGAGCGCCTACCGCAAGTTACAGGTGGGCAAGGCAGACGGCAAGCCGGCGGTGTATGCGGACGCGGTAAAATCAGATGGGGCGTCTATGCTCACAGAGCTAATCTGTTGGAGCAATTATTATGACTCCATCGTTTCCCCGTTTTACAGCTACAACACAGGCCTGACGGCGGACACCGGTCGGGATGTGATGGTGCCTTGTGTAGATATGAACGGCGACGGTTTGCTGGAAATTCCTACGGACGCCAAATTGAAAGGTCTGCCGACGCAGGTGCGCGGCGTAGACTGGTGCAAATACAAAAGCTCCGTGCTGGTTCACACCGGGTACTCCCTGGCAGTACAGGAGGACGGCTATCAAATGGTGCTGCCGGATAAGCAATTTAAGTCCGTAACTGTCAGCTATGCTGACAAGAGCCACACATTGACGGTGAAGTCCAAGACGGACAAAAAGACAGCCTTTGAAGTGTTGCCGGTGCTTCAAACGCAGTATGATGCCAACCCGGGCAACTATAAGGATTATACCGAACTCTTGCGAGAGGGCGGTTATGTATATTTGGCAAAGTGCGGCAATTCCGCGGCTTTTGCCGTAACCGCAGACACACTGAAAGACTGGATCATTACCTTTTAACGGGAGGATGTATGAAGAAAGTATTGGTTGCTGAGGACGAGGAGTCCATTCGCGAATTTATTGTCATCAACTTGACGCGCAGCGGTTATACCGTGGAGCAGGCGGAGAACGGCGCCGTGGCGCTGGAAAAATTTGCAAAGGATGAAAGCGGCTTTGATGTAGCGATCCTGGACATTATGATGCCGGAGGTGGACGGTCTGGCTGTGTGCAAGCAGCTGCGCGCCAAATCCTCAGACTTGGGCATCATTATGCTCAGTGCCAAGACACAGGAGATGGACAAAATCACCGGGTTGATGTTCGGCGCCGATGATTATGTGACCAAGCCCTTTTCTCCCAGTGAGCTGATGGCGCGGGTAGATGCAGTCTATCGCCGGGTGGAGATGACCCGGGGCTTTCGCAAGAACGACACCACCGGGGACACGGTTGTGCTGGACGAGTTTGAGCTCAACCTACGCAATCGCACTCTGTCCAAGAACGGTACCAACATTGAGCTGACCCAGGTAGAGTTCCAAATCATTGAATATTTCTTTAAGAACCCCAACGCTGCGCTGACCCGCACGGATATTCTCAAGACCGTATGGGGCAACAACTACTTTGGTGATGACAAGATTGTGGACGTGAACATTCGCCGTCTGCGCATGAAAGTGGAGGACGATCCCTCCAACCCGGTGTATCTGACCACCATTTGGGGCCTGGGTTACAAGTGGGTCACCAAAAATAACTAAGCAACGAGGACAAACGGCGCAATGGAAGAGAAATGGCTGAAAAAATTACATACAGCCGGGAGACTGAAAGAACTGCGGATGCAGGGTATCACAAAGCGGTGGGTGATCAATATTTTAGGCGTGATCGCTCTTTTCTTTGTGATCGTTTTTGTGGTTTCCGCTTTTACCATTCGCGCATACTATTATAATGCAGTTGAGAGTATCTTAAATTCCGGTGCGTCCACCACGGCCACCAATTACTTTTCCGGCCGACTGGACGGCGGCAGTTCCTTAGAGGCATCAGCTGCGGATTTTATTGACAGCTTCAGCTACCGGGACAAGACCACCATTTGGATCATTAACAATGCCGGCGGCGTAGTGACCTCCTCCAGCGGTTTTGCGGTAGACAAGGTGCGTATGCCGGACTATGAGGAGGCCCTGGCCGGTGATACAGGGCGTGCACGATATGTAGGGCACATTACCGATAACGGCGAAAAATGCATGGCCGTCACACGCATTATTTACAGCGGCGACGGCGAGCCGATGGGTGCTGTGCGGGTCATCAGTTCTTTGGAGATGATTGACCGTCAGATCAGCACCATTGTGCTACTGATTTTTCTGGCGTTGGTGCTGATCTTTGCGGTGATTTTGTACTCCAACCTGTTCTTTATCCGTTCCATTATTATCCCGGTGCAGGAGATCAACCAAACCACTAAGAAGATCTCGCAAGGGGACTACACCGTTCGTATTGAGAAGAAATATAATGATGAAATCGGCGATCTGGCGGACTCCATCAACCAAATGGCTGAGGATATTTCTGCAACGGATAAAATGAAAAATGACTTTATCTCCACCATTTCTCACGAACTGCGTACGCCGCTGACCTCCATTAAAGGCTGGGGCGAAACGCTGGCGTTTGCAGAGAATGATAATGAGGACGAGATCACCCGCAAGGGACTGCAAGTGATTGTCCACGAGGCCGGGCGACTGGAGGGATTTGTAGTGGAGTTGCTGGACTTTAGCCGTCTGCAAAGCGGGCGCATGAAGCTGCGCCTGGCGCCTACGGATATCTTTGCCGAGTTGGACGAAACCGTTTTTACCTTCCGTGAGCGCGCCATGCGCGAAGGAATTGAATTAAAATACAGCATTCCCGATCTGCCGGCTCCGGCCAATGCAGACGCCAACCGGTTAAAGCAAGTGTTCATGAACATTTTGGATAACGCTTTAAAGTATTCCAGAGCGCCTGCTAAGATATTTGTAAAGGCGGAATTTGCCAAAAAAGGCGGTCAGGATTATGTTAAAATCGCCGTTGCGGATCAGGGGTGCGGCATTTCCAAGGAAAATCTGCCCCATGTGAAAGAAAAATTCTATAAGGCAAACATGTCCGTGCGTGGATCCGGGATCGGACTGGCGGTCACCAATGAACTGGTGGAGCTGCACGGCGGCACCCTGGAGATCGACAGTGAGGAGGGCACCGGCACGCTGGTGACCATTTACCTGCCCATCAACAGTGCCCCCAGCAAAAAGGACTTAGCTCAGCAGCCCCAAACGGCAGAGACCAGAGAAGTGGATCAAAGTATGGAATTGAGAGGAAACAATGCCAATGCAGGAGAAAAAAACGCATAAAACATCGGTAGGCGGTCAGGCACTGATTGAGGGCATTATGATGCAAGGCCCCAAAGGTATGGCTACTGCCGTGCGCAAGCCGGACGGCGACATATTAACCGAATACCACGAATTCCACCGTCTGCGGGAGAAATATAAGTTTCTTGGTTGGCCGCTGATTCGCGGCGCCGTGAACTTTTTTGAATCTATGGTGATCGGATACAAGACCCTGATGTACTCCGCTGAGGTCTCCGGTATGGAGGAAGTGGAGGAGGAAGAAATGAGCAAGTTTGAGCGCTGGCTGACGGACAAGTTGGGCGACAAACTGATGAAAGTGCTCACCGGTGTAGCGTCCGTGCTGGGCTTTGCGCTGGCATTTTTGATCTTCTTCTATCTGCCGGTATTGCTGTTTAATGTGCTAAACAAACACTTTGACGGCACGCTTACTGCGGCCCAAGGTACCATTGAGGGCGTAACGAAAATTATCATTTTTGTTGTGTATATTGCGCTTGTCAGCCGAATGAAAGACATTCGCCGCACTTTTATGTACCACGGTGCAGAGCACAAAAGCATTGCCTGTTACGAGTCCGGACTGGATCTGACGGTGGAGAATGTGAAGAAAATGACCCGCTTTCACCCTCGGTGCGGCACCTCGTTTATTTTTGTAATGCTGATTTTCAGCGTGATTTTTTATTCTATTTTAGCCAAGTGTTTTCCGGTGATCGCTACCCAGCGGGTGCTGTGGATGCTGCTGAAATTGGTGTTTTTGCCGATTTTAATGGGGCTTGGCTATGAATTTATCCGCTATGCCGGTAAGCACGATAATTTGTTCGTCAAGATTGTCAGCGCACCGGGCCTTTGGATGCAGCGACTGACCACTCGGGAGCCGGACGACTCTATGATGGAGGTGGGCATCGCCGCACTCAAGGCTGTAATCACCGATAACCCGGAGGATGATGAAATCAAGTGACGGTTCAGGAAGCCTATAATTATAGTGTGTATTTTTTAGGCGCCAACGGCGTAGATGAAGAAGAATTCAAGGCCAAGTGCCTGGTGTGCCATTTGGCAAAGATCGCCAATCTGGATTACCACAGCCACCTGGGCGACCTGGTGAGCCAAAAGAAGTTGGCGGACGGCCTGTGGCAACTGAAAAGCGGCACACCGTTGCAATATGTGCTGGGGGAGTGGGACTTTTTAGACAGCACCTTTGCCGTGGGCCCCGGGGTACTGATCCCCCGGCCGGAAACGGAAGAACTGGCGCAGTTGGCTATTGAACAGGTCAAAAACGCCGGGGCTGCACCTGTTGTATGGGACCTTTGCGCCGGCAGCGGCTGCATTGGGATCAGCATTGCCCAGGCCTGTCCAGGCGCACAGGTTTACTGTGTGGAGAAGTCGACAGACGCCTTCGCTTATCTGCAAAAGAACGCCATGTCTGTTGCCAATGTGCGCCCGGTACTGGCAGATATCAGTGGCGATTTGACTGCGCTGCCCAAGCCGCAGGTGCTGGTATCCAACCCGCCGTACATTCCTGCTGCTGTGTTGCCTACCTTGCAGCCGGAGGTGCTAAAGGAACCGATGATGGCACTGGATGGCGGCACGGACGGGCTGGACTTTTACCGCCTGATTGCTGAAAAGATCGTGCCAACACTGGCCAGCGGCACGCAGCTGCTTTTGGAGATCGGCGACGAGCAAGGCAGGGCGGTGCAAAACCTGTTTGCCACCTGCAAAAATGTGCAGGTTAGGCAGGACATTTACGGCAAGGATCGTATATTAATCGCCACCGTTGCGTAATTTTTCTTGACTATTGCGTAGGGATAATGGTATGCTATTCTTATCATTATAATTTAAGGGTGCGCTTATGCTTTCTATTCTTTCTTATTTGCGCCAGGGTGAGTACCTGCTGGCGCTGATTTCTATTCTTTCCAGCTGCTTTGTGGTGTTTTGCTGTTTGCCTGTGCATGAGTTGGCACACGGGTGGGTGGCTTATAAGTTGGGAGATACCACCGCCAAGGACGAGGGCCGGTTGACCTTTAATCCTTTGGCGCACCTAAATCCCATCGGTACCATTATGATTTTTCTATTTGGTATTGGTTATGCTCGCCCGGTACCGGTAAATCCCAATCGTTTTAAGCACCCCAAAAGCGGGATGGCGCTGGTTTCCTTGGCAGGACCCGCTGCCAATTTGCTGATGGGCTTTGTGTTTAATTTCGTTTATATTGCGCTTTACAGTAAGGTGCCTAACGCCAGCGGGTTTTTAGGCGCTGTGGAGTATTTCTTTTATTTTGCCGCCTGGATCAATGTGTCTCTGGCAGTCTTTAATCTGATCCCCATTCCGCCTCTGGACGGTTCCAAAGTGCTGGCGGCTGTGCTGCCTTATAAGGCATACAATAAATATATGCGCTATGAGCAATATATCATGATCGCACTGATGATTCTGCTGTTTGTGGGCGCGCTGGACGGCGTGATCTCCACTTTAAGTACGGCGATGATGAAGTTTATTTCCATTATCCCGGCGCTAATCTTTTTGAGGTAATATGGAACAACCGAGTTATAAACTGGAGATTTTTGAGGGTCCAATGGATTTGCTCCTTCACTTGATCTCTAAGCATAAACTGAATATTAACGACATTCCCATTATTGAGCTTGTAAATCAATATTTGGATTATGTGCGAAAAATGCAGGAGGAGGATTTTGACATCGCCGGCGAATTTCTGGAAATGGCTGCCCGCCTGATTTATATCAAGACCGTATCTCTACTGCCCCGCCACGAGGAGGCAGAAACCTTAAAAAAAGAGCTGACCGGTGAACTGATTGAGTACCGGGATTGCAAGTTGATGGCGAAGGAACTGAGCACACACACCGACGGCTTTGATCGCTATGTGCGCCCGCCTCAGGAGGGATATGTAAATTATGCCTACGAGCGATTCCACGAGGGGGAGGAGCTTTTACAGGCGTATATCAACGCTGCCGGTCGCGCACAGCGCAAGCTGCCGCCGCCGCTGGACAGCTTTAAGGTAATCGTGGCCCGCAAGTTTGTAAATGTGGCTTCTAAGGTACAGACGGTGTTGCGCAAGCTGTGGAATGGCAAAAAAGTACGCTTTCTGTCTCTTTTTCAGGATGCGCAAACCCGCAGTGATATGGTCGCGACCTTTTTAGCGGTGCTGGAACTGGCTAAAACCAAGAAGATCGCCATTGACGGGACCATGGAGGACCCGGATGTGCAAATCATAAACGAGGTAAATACCGTTGAGTGAGAAAAACAACACCATTGCCCAGTTAGAGGCCATGCTTTTTGCCGCCGGCGATCCGGTGGAGCCGGAAAAGTTGGCGGATGTGCTGGAACTGGATATAGAAAATGTGATCAAAATGCTGGGGTATTTGGAGGCCAAATACGACGAGAGCGGCAGCGGACTGCGGCTGATCCGAGTAGACGGCAAGTACCAAATTTGCACCAGAGAAGCCTATGCGGACGGAGTGCGTGCCCTACTGGAGATCAAAAAAAATACGCCTCTCAGCCCGGCCGCATTTGAAGTTTTAGCCATTGTGGCGTATAATAAAGCGGTGACACGCTCCTTTGTGGAGCAGGTGCGCGGCGTGGATTGCTCCGGTCCCATCTCCGGTTTGGTGCAAAAGGGCTTGATTGAGGAGAAGGGGAGACTGGACCTGCCAGGCCGCCCGCTGGTGTACGGCACAACGGATCGGTTTTTGCGCTGCTTTTCCCTGAATTCGCTGGATGATTTGCCGGATCTGCCATCCACAGAGGAAGTGGAGCAGATCGCCAAGGATAACGGCCAAACCTCCCTGTTTGAGAAAGAGGGCGGCAAGGACGACCCGCTCACCGCAGCGGCAGACGCGCTGGAAAGTGCCAATAATGACGATGAAAAAGAGATCTGAGCGGGAGAGGTGAGGATTTGAAAATCTTTTTGATTATAGTGGGTGTGCTGGTGGTGCTCATAGCACTGCTGATGTCTCTGTCTGCCACCTTAACTTTGATCTATGACGGCGGCTGGCATACCAGTGTACAAGTGCTGTTCATTAAGAAAGACATTGTGCTGTCCCAGATTCTTTCCTTTATCCTGTTCCCGGAAAAATCCGCTGAGCAGGCGAAGAAAAAGGGCAAGGAGAAAAAAGAGAACAAGAAAGACACCACGGAGCCTACGCCGGAAAATGCGCCCACGGAAGACGAGAAAACGACCCAGGCGATGCCGGAAAAATCGGAGAGCGAAAAGGCGCCCGCTAAGGCGGAAGAAAAGCCCAAAAAGCCCAACTACTTCCAGCAGCTTTGGGACAAGGACGGCGTGATCGGTTACTTGCTGTTGATCAGCAATTTGGTGGAAACTGCGTCTTCTGCGGTAACAACTTTATTTAGGGGGTTCCATATTTATTCATTATATGTTAAAATGATTGTCGGCGGCGCAGATGCCGCAGATATAGCTGAGAAGTACGGCACCCTCTGTTCGTTCTATTATCCCGTTAAGGGTATAATCTTAAACGGCATGAAGGTGGACCAATACGATGATTACATACAGCCGGATTTTATCGCACCCCGATCGGAGTACGAGTTCCAGCTCATCGGCAGTCTCAGCGTCGGTCTTTTGGTGCGTATGCTCCTGCGGGCCGGTATCGTCTTTTTGAAAAATTTTATTAAGGATAAGTAAGGAGAAAGTGTTATGAAAGAAACTCCGGTAAACAAGATTATGGAAAACACGCTGGAAAAAATGCGTGAAATGGTAGATGTTTCTACCATCATCGGCGACCCGATGGTCACCGGCGACACCACGCTTATTCCGGTATCTAAAGTGACTTACGGCTTTACCAGCGGCGGTACGGATCTGCCCACCAAGCAGCAGAATCAAGAGCTGTTCGGCGGTGGCGGCGGCGGTGGCATCACCATTACCCCGGTGGCCTTTATCGTGATCGAAAAGGGCAAGTGCCGTATGATGCAGATCAACAATTACACTTCTTCTGCGGATCGTGCTGTGTCTATGATTCCGGAGTTGGTAGACAAACTCACCGAGCTGCTGAAAGCCAAGGACGGCAAAGCAGACGAGGCGGAGACCCCCGCGGCCGAATAATGATGTACGGATCACCCGCATATATTTGTGTGGGTGATTCTTTTGTATGTAAAAAAGCGTATTTTTGCCGTTCTCTTATGTTTGTTTTTGCTGGTGCCGATGCCTGCGCTGGCGTCTACCGGCGCTCAAAGCGCCGTAGTGATAGACGCTGCCGGACACACGGTGCTGTATGAACAAAATGCTTATGAAGAACGGCCTATGGCCTCGACCACCAAAATTATGACCGCCTACCTGGCTTGTGCAGCCGGGGACTTGCAGCGAACGGTGCCTATAACAGCCGCTATGCTGAAAGACACAGAGGGCTCGTCCTTGGGATTGCACGATGGGGATCGGATCACTTTGTACGATCTGGTGGTAGGCATGCTGTTGGTCAGCGGCAACGACGCTGCCAATGCGGCAGCCGTCTTTCTTTCCGGCAGCACGCAGGCGTTCGTTGCCAAAATGAACAGCACAGCCAAGGAAATGGGTATGCACCACACCCACTTTGTGACCCCCTCCGGGCTGGATCGGGGTGATCATCATTCCACCGCTTACGACATGGCGCTGCTGACGGCTCACGCCCTTCAGAATAAGACCTTTGCCAAAATCTGCGCCGCGCCCAGAGCCAAAGTGACCATCAACGGCAAATCGCAAACGGTATACAATCACAATCGGCTTCTCACTTCGCTGGATGGTTGCATAGGCGTAAAAACCGGCTATACGGAACGGGCAGGGCGGTGCCTGGTGAGTGCTGTCAAGTATAAGGGGAACACGCTGATCTGCGTAACCCTATCCGATCCGGACGACTGGGTGGATCACCGCAGGCTGCTGGACGCCTGCAAAAAGCAGTACACCACCTACAAGCTGGATCGCAATGTGCAGGTGCCGGTCGTGGGCGGTAGGGCGTCCTATGTGACCGCCGCGTTTCGGTACAGCCAAACGGCGCTGAACGCCACTTATACCGTGCGGCTCTATTACTATCCTTTTATTTATGCGCCGGTGAAGAAAGGCGATGTGATCGGCTACGCTTGTATCAATCAAATAACCGTGCCTATGCGGGCACAGGAGGATATTGAAATTTATGCCACAGAAGAATGAAGAACGACTGCAAAAGTACCTGGCCGAGTGCGGCGTGGCTTCTCGCCGAAAGAGCGAGGAGCTGATCGCTGCCGGTAAGGTGAAGGTCAATGGCCATGTGGCCCAAATCGGCGACAAGATCGACCCGCGCAGAGATCTGGTAACCGTGCGGGGGAAGAAAGTGCGCAAAACCCAGCGGAATTACTATATTTTACTGCACAAGCCCCGGGGCTATGTGACCACCGTGTCCGACGAATTGGGCCGTAAAACGGTGATGGATCTGGTGCGGGATATTGACGCCCGCCTGTATCCGGTAGGAAGGTTAGACAAAGACTCAGAGGGTTTGCTGCTGCTCACCAATGACGGTGCGTTTGCCAACGCCCTGACCCACCCCCGTCATGCGTACAGTAAAAAATACCGTGTGACCATTCGCGGCAAGGTAGACGACAGTGCGCTGCTGCAACTGCGAGAGGGGATTGATCTGGACGGCCGTATGACCGCCCCTTGTGATGTGACCGTCCTGACCGCAGAGGAGAACCGTACGGTGCTGGAATTTGTGCTCCACGAGGGGCGCAACCGCCAAATCCGCCGTATGTGCGAGGCAGTGGACCTGGAAGTGATCCGCTTAAAGCGTATTGCCGTAGGCTCCTTAAAGCTGGGTATGCTGCCGGTAGGGAAGTGGCGCGAGCTGACGGACAATGAGGTGCAAAAACTCATGCGCTCCGGTGCGCTGCAAACGGAGGATACAAAGAAGTGATCTGCCTTGCCAAATCTGCTGAAAATACAGCGGAATTTCTGCGCTTTTTGTATGGAATATGCTATTGCTATTCCGGGGCAACGGTGGTATAATTACAGTAGGTAAGTTTGGACAGAGAATACTGTCGGCATTTGCCGAACTGCGCTTTTGCAATGAGCGGGAGCGCAAATGAGTGTACAGGAGGAACAACAAGTGAGCGAACTTGCAGAGAAGGACAAGCTGGCTGTGGATCGGCTGACTGCCCTGTTTGACGACGGCGCTTTTACTGAGATCGACGGCTACGCCAAATCCGCGTCCGGCGATGTGGAGGCTGCTGCCGGTTTCGGCACGGTGAATGGCTGTCCCGTTTATGCATTTGCACAGAATGTAAATGTAAACGGCGGTGCTATCAGTGTGGCCCAATGCGCAAAATTGAAGAAGATCTATGACCTGGCGACCAAGACGGGTTGTCCGGTGATCGGTATTTATGATTCCAACGGCGTAAAGCTGGACGAGGGCTTTGAAGCACTGTCCGCTTACGGTGAACTGGTGAAGGCTTCTACGGCGATGAGCGGCGTTTGCACGCAGATTTCCATTATTGCCGGCAGTTGTTTGGGCGCCAGTGCCCTGATGGCCAATATGGCCGATGTGGTGATCGCCGTAAAGGACGCCGATTTCTATGTAACCACCCCCAGTGATGTAACTGCGGATACCTGCTACGAGCAGGGCACGGTGGATATTTTGGCAGACGATCTGGACGGCGCAATGACCGCCGCCAAAGATGTGGTGGCTCTGCTGCCTGGCAACAACCTGTCCCCGGCACCGGTGTATGACTTTACTGCACCGTCTGTGGCTGTGGACACCGGTGCGTCTGCAATGGATGTGATCTGTGCTGTGGCGGATGCCGGCAGCGTGGTAGAACTGAAGGGCGGCTATGCCACCCATTGCGTAACCGCACTGGCAACCGTTGGCGGCACCACCGTCGGCTTTGTGGCCTTTGACGGTTCTGCGGTTTGCCCCGCTTGTGCCTATAAGGCAGAGGCTTTCGTAAAGTTGTGCGACGCCTACAATCTGCCCATCCTCACTGTGGCAGACGCTGACGGTTTTGTAAAAGATGCAGAGAACGCTATGCTTACCGCAGCTACCCGTATGGAGACGGCTTATGCCACTGCCACTTGCCCCAAGATCGCATTGATCACCAGCAAAAGCATTGGCGGTGCGTATATTGCGCTGGCCGGTAAGGGCGCCAATGCGGATTTGACATTTGCTTGGGATACTGCTGTGCTTTCTCCGCTGGACGCAGAAGCTGCCGTTGCATTCCTGTACAGCGACCGCTTAGCAGCAGGGGAGAATCGTGCTTCTCTGGTGAAAGAATATAAAGAGACACTGGCGTCTCCGTATACCGCAGCCGCCAGCGGTGCCATTGACGATGTGATCGTACCTGCTGACAGCCGTGCAAAGGTAATGGCTGCACTGGATATTTTGGCCGGTAAGCGTGAGAATACGCTGCCGAGAAAACATTCTGTTAAATAATCTGGAGGTTTCAATATTATGAAGAACTACACCATTACCGTGAACGGTACAGCTTACAATGTATCCGTAGAGGAGGGGACTTCCGCCGCTCCCGCAGCTGCGCCTGTTGCAGCTGCTCCGGCACCTGCTGCCGCT